>Ga0183099_1000331_pt1 | contig 37240 bp, 29 predicted proteins | sample Biomet1_FD_127788 | JGI IMG/M metagenome (GOLD analysis project Ga0183099, IMG submission 127788) | Microbial communities from bioreactor (seeded with anoxic lake sediment) at LBNL, California, USA - Biofuel metagenome 1 | ecosystem: Engineered > Bioreactor > Anaerobic > Unclassified ... | reverse complement strand
GTATCTACTTCGGGGGCTTTGCAGTATAGCGGTACCATTGAACCGACGCAGACCATTCCGCTCACGTTTCAGGCTCAGGGAACGGTGCTGAAGGTGTTGGTCAATGCGGGTGATCCGGTGAAAGCGGGTCAGTTGTTGGCCGTTGTCGACAAGACCGATGCGCAGAGCATGTATGAAATTTCGCAGGCAAAGTATCAACAGGCAAAAGATGCGTACGATCGTTTGAAACAGGTGCACGACAAAGGAAGCCTGCCAGAAGTGAAATGGGTGGAAATGGAGAGCAATCTGCAACAGGCTCAATCGTCGGTGGCGCTGTCCAGAAATAATCTGAAGAAGTGTAATCTGTATGCTCCCGAAAGCGGAGTGATCGGTAAGCGTAATATCGAACCGGGTATGAACAGCCTTGGCAATTTGAATGCCCCTATCGAACTGGTGAAGATCAATACGGTTTACGTAAAGGTGGCTGTTCCCGAAAACGAAATCAATCTCATAAAAAAAGGTCAGAAAGCATCGTTTACTGTATCGGCTCTCGATAATCAGGAGTTTAATGGCATAGTGACCAATGTCGGTGTAGTTGCCGATGCGGTATCGCGTACTTACGAAGTGAAGATAACCGTTAGCAATACAAAACTGGAGCTGAAGCCGGGCATGGTGTGCGACGTAAAACTGAATGTGACCGCGAAAAGAACTGTAGTGGGAGTCCCTTTGCAGGCGGTCGATAAAGATAACTACAATCACAATTATGTGTATGTTGTCAATGTTGCCAGCAAAACGGTTTCCAAACGATTAGTCTCCCTGGGTAGCTATCAGGGTGACTTTGTGGAGATCCTATCGGGAGTTAACCTGAGCGAGAAGGTGGTGACCGGAGGCTTGCATAAGTTGTCGGATAATAGTAAGGTGTCGCTCTGATTTCTAAGAATCTAGAGCCAAGAACCAAGAGTCAATACAATCTGTTTTTTATGAAAAGAGCTAGATAAGAAGGACATTAGAAAAACGGTCAACGTTATTCGGGTATGGGGCACGTGTTTCTTGGCTCTTGACTCTAGATTCTTGACTCAAAATATAAAATTATGAAGCAAAAAAAGATAGGCTTTATAGCATGGGCAATGCGTAATCATAACATAACCAATTTATTGGTTGTTTTGTTTGTGATTTTCGGTGTGGTGGCGTTACTTAAAATGCCCCGCAATGAGTTTCCTCAGTTTACCATCCGTCAGGGAGTGGTTGTTGGGGTGTATCCGGGAGCAACCTCTTCCGAAGTGGAAGAACAGTTGACGAAACAGGTTGAAAATTATCTCTTTGGATTCAAGGAGGTAAAGAAGAAAGATACCTATTCCGAATCGAAAGACGGGATGATGTATATTTATGTGGAGCTGAACGATGACGTGAAAAATGCGGATGAGTTCTGGTCGAAGCTGAAGCACGGCCTGAATGAATTTAAGTCGTCGTTGCCTCCGGGAGTGGCTGCCCTTATTGCCAACAGCGATTTCGGCGATACGTCTGCGATGCTGATCTCCCTGTCGTCGGATACCAAGGATTACAAAGAGATGGAAGAGCAGCTGAAGAAGCTGAAAGCCGAATGTCGGAAAATACCCGCTGCATCGAAGATCAAAGATTACGGTATTCAACGTGAAAAGATCTATGTCAATGTCGAACCTGAGAAGTTGAACGAATACAATATCAAGTCGTTATCGTTGCTGGCACAGTATCAGCCCAATGGGTTGGTATCTCCGGCCGGAACCCTGAAAACGGGAAAGAACGACCTCAGTGTTCATTTTCCGCCGAACTTTCAATCGGAAAAAGATTTAGCCGATCAGATTGTCTACTCCGATCCGAAAGGTGGGGTGGTTCGCCTGAAAGATATAGCAACGATAGCACGTTGCAGCGATAAAGATCCGGACAGCTATATCAAACAGAATGGGAAAAAGACCATTTTGCTTTCGCTCGAAATGCAGCCGGGTAATAATATTGTGACGTTTGGTAAAGATGTACAACAGGCGCTTGATAACTTTAAGAAGCATTGTCCGAATGGCATCGAAGTAAATGTCATCTCCAATCTTCCGGAGTATGTGAACGAATCGGTTACCGATTTTATGCGCGAATTTTTGATTGCGATTATTGCCGTCGTGCTGGTGGTAATGTTGTTGCTCCCGCGCCGTGTGGCATCCATTGCCGGATTAACGGTACCCATCTCGGTAATGATTACCCTCGGGTTACTCTACTTCTTCGGTGTAGAACTCAATACGGTTTCGTTGGCCGGATTGATACTGGTGCTGGGGATGATTGTGGATAACTCTATTGTGGTGATAGACAACTATGTCGATAAGAAGGATCATAAAATGTTTTCGTGGCATGCGGCCGTCAAAAGTGCCCGTGAGCTAGTAACACCTATTATCACGGCAACTCTGGCCATCTGTGTGGTTTACATCCCGCTCGGATTTATGATGCCCGGAACCTCCGGTGACTTCCTGAGACCGTTGCCTCTGACTATTTGCATAGCGCTGGTGGTTTCTGTGGTTGTGGCGCTCTTTGTTGTTCCGTTCCTTAACTTCTACTTTATCAAGAAAGGGCTTAAAACGGATGATAAAAAAGAGAAAAAGTCGTTTCTGGATATTATGCAGGCGGCTTTTGATGCAACGCTCGAGAAGGCATTCCGTCATCCGAAACGTACGCTGGCTATTGGTGTGGGTTCTATTGTTCTGGCAATTATTCTGTTCAAAACCATCGATCAGCGTCTGTTCCCCGAGGTAGAGCGTAACCAGTTTGCTGTAGAGGTCTATTTGGACGAAGGGGCTTCACTCGAGAGTACAGGTAAGGTAATGAGTCAACTCTCGGATATGCTCGAGAAAGACCAGCGCGTGACGAAGGTTACCAGTTTTATCGGCACCAGTTCTCCCCGCTTCCATACGGCTTATGCTCCCCACATGCCAGCTCCAAACTACGGCCAGCTGATGGTGAATACGATCGACAACAAATCGACCCGTGAAATTTGTGACGAGTATAACAACAAACTTGCAGGCGCTTTTCCGAATGCACACGTGAAATGGAAAATTCTTGCCCTGCAAAAGAGTAAATATCCTATTGAGTTGCGCATTTCCGGCGATTCTATTCAGGATATCCGCAAGGCAGAGGCGATGGTCGATTCGTTGATTAAACCGGTGAAGGGTATTGCCTGGGTCAATCCCGACTGGGGGCAGAAGAGCCAGAGCATCCGCGTCGATCTGGATAAAGATAAGGCCAATCGCATGGGATATTCCAAAGGAGTGGTTGCCACTTCGGTGATGGTCGGACTGAATGGTATTCCGCTGACAACCGTTTGGGAAGGCGATTATCCGGTGGGTGTAGAGTTGAAGCAGGATCAGGGAGAAAAGAAGGATGTGAATTTCCTCGGTAACCAACTTATTACCTCTCCAATGAGTTATTCGGCCATGCCTTTACGCTCGTTTGCCAAATTCTCGCCCGAGTGGAACGAGGGAACCATTGTACACCGTAACGGTACCCGTACGTTGACGATTCAAATCGATGTAGAGTCGAACTATATGGCATCGGCTATTACTAATGAAATTCGTCCACAACTCGATAAACTCAAATTTCCAGATGGGGTAACTTTGTCGTATGGAGGCGAAATCGAAGATCAGGAAATCTCTTTTATCCCGATGTCTATTGCCCTGGTATTGAGCATCGGAATTATTTTCCTTATTCTGTTGTTCCAGTTCAAAAAAATAAAAATGGCATCCATCATTATGTCGACCATGCTGTTGAGTTTGCCTGGAGCTGCCATCGGACTGTTTTTGGCTCGTTATCCGTTCAGTCTCACCGCATTTTTGGGAATCACCAGCTTGTGTGGTATTGTAGTGCGAAACGGTATTATTCTGATCGATTATCTGCAAGAGTTGCGGGTAGAGCATGGAATGGGAGTTAAGGAGGCGGCTCTGGCTGCCGGAAAGCGCAGAATGCGCCCTATTTTCCTGACTTCTGCGGCCGCTTCGGTAGGTGTGATCCCGATGATTGTCAGTCGTTCGCCGCTGTGGGGACCGCTGGGTACTGTAATTTGTTTCGGTTTGCTCATTTCGATGGTGCTGACATTGTTTATTCTGCCGATTTTGTATACCGTTTTGTATAAAGAAAAACCGAACGAAAAGAGGAAAAAACATCACATCCCTTATCAGAAAAGCATAGGATCGGGAGCAACCATCTTATTGCTGCTATTTAGCATGTCGTCTGTTTCGTTGTTGGCGCAGAAGCGCGAAATTTCGCTCGACGAGTGCAAGAAACTGGCGGTGCAAAACAACGCCAAGATCAAGAATTCGGATTTGGATTTAAAAGCTTCGCAAGAGACTCGTAAGGCAGTTTTTACCAGTTACTTTCCGAAAATCAGCGCTTCGGCAAACTGGATCAAGTTTAGTGAAAACCTGCTGAAGGTAAATGTTCCTTCGGCTAATTTGCCGGTCTATAACGGCGACTTGTCGACACTGGCATCAGCAACGCAATATGCCTATTTCCCGGGGATGTCGGTCTTTACACTCGATAAAGCGTTAGTTGGTAATGTAATGGTAATGCAACCGGTATTCGCCGGCGGACGAATTGTCAATAGCAATAAACTGGCCAAACTCGGAGAAGAGGTAAGTGCCAGCAAACTGACACTATCCAAAAGCGAGGTGATACAAAAAACCGAAGAGCAATATTGGCAAATCGTATCGCTGCGCGAGAAGATGAAAACCCTGCGCATGTTGCAAATGATGCTCGACAGCACGTATAAACAGGCAAACGATTCCTGGCATGCAGGCTTAATCAACCGAAACGACGTGATGAAAGTGACCCTGAAAAAGAGTGATACGAAGTCGAGTGAGTTGCAGCTTACTAATGGAATTAAGTTGGCTACCATGGCGTTGTGCCAGTACATTGGATTGCCGTACGACTCTGCTATTGTTTTCGGCGAAGATATTCCACTGTATAAGACCCCCGATCAGGTCTATGTCGATGCCAAACAGGCCGTGACCAATCGCGAAGAGTACAAGTTGCTTGGCCAAAGTGTGAAAGCAGAAGAGTTGCAATCGAAGGTGAAACTGGGCGAGTATATGCCTGAGGTTGCTGTGGGTGTAGCAGGTGTTTATCAGGATGTTGCCGGATCGCACAACTCGTTCGGATTGGTAATGGCATCGGTGAAAGTGCCTCTTTCCGACTGGTGGGAAGCTTCGCATACGATGAAAGCCCGCAAACATAAAGAGGAGATGGCTCGTGTCGATAGCAAGAACAACACCGAATTGTTGTCGTTGCAAATAGAAAAGACTTGGAACGAACTAACCGAGGCCTACAAACAGATTTCTATCGCCAACGAGTCTGTCGGACAGGCAGAAGAAAATTTGCGTATTAACCGCGATAATTTCAATGCCGGGATGATTAATATCTCCGACCTGCTCGAAGCCGAAACCATGCTGCAACAGGCAAAGAATCAGCTGACCGACAGTCAGACAACATACAAATCTAAACTGGTTGCCTACATGCAGGTTACGGCACGATACGATAAATAAAAGATAAGCTGCCGGATAGCATTCATTGTGGATGCTTTGATTGACTGTCTGGCAGATTTTTCTCCTTTAACGATAAACAAATCGGGAGAAAATAATTTAATACGAATATGTTTTTGTTTACTGACCGGGTGTTTGGAAAAACTAAACATTCCGGGGAATTGAAAATGGATAAATTATGGAAGCAATTTTAGCATATGAAGATGTGTTGAGTGTTCTTTCGGGCAAAATGGTCGATAAGATCAAACGTCCGTTTTACAAAACGTTTGCACGCGAAAGGATTGCCATTTCTTCCGAGCAATACGCCATACTGGCCTGTTTGGTACGTGAAAACATGGTGACGCAGCAAACTCTGTGTGGCCTGACAAAAAAAGACAAACCGAATGTTACTCGTTTGCTCGACCGTCTGGAAAACAAAAGACTGGTGCAACGGATTGCCGATGCTCATGATAAACGGAAGAAGCGTATCTGTATCACCGAGCAGGGCATGCAAGTGTATAAAAAGGTAAATAGCATTGTTGGCGATATGCTGACCCATGCTACCCGAAATATCGATGAGGGACAGATGGTGGTGTTTCAGGATGTACTTCGTCATATGATCAATAACCTGTCGATGGTAGTGTAGTTGACACCCGTATGAAGTATACAAGGTGTTTTTTGTTTATTGCTTTTCTTTCATCCTTTTTCACATCGTGTACCAACCTTTTTAGTTACAGTCCTTTCGATGCCGATCTGAAGACGCAGCATCTCAATGCGAAAAGTATAGCCACTCTGCAGTCGGCTTCGGTTGCGGAGAATGATACGGTGTGGTTTGCCGTCATTTCCGATCCGCATAATAACTACGACGATTTGAAGGATGCCATAACATCGATTAACCGGATGGAGGGGGTGCGTTTTGTGGTCTGTTGCGGCGATATTACCAACTGGGGTACGGCCGACGAGTTTCGTTGGTATAAAGAAATAATTGAAAAATCGGTTCATCCGGTGATTACCATGATCGGTAATCACGATTATTTGAGCAACGGACATCTGGTTTTTCAGCGCATGTTTGGCGACACCAATTTCTCTTTTTCGTATGGCGGCTACAACTTTGTCTTTTTTGACGACGTGGTGTGGGAGGACAACAACTCGATGCCTGATTTTGACTGGTTGCAAAACAGCCTGAGTACGGCAAAGACGAATGTGCTGTTTGCTCATATTCCCGCATGGTCCGACCAGATGGCGGGAGTTTTTGAACAGCGGATGGATAGTATTCTTTCGTCCAACCGGGTGGTTGGTGCGATATACGGACATGATCACGGGTTCCAATATGTGGCAGGTGCAGAGACCGATCAATATGCTATTAACGATATTGACGACCGTTGCTTTGCACTTGTTTCTCTGTGTGACTCGAAAATGACGCTTAAAATGTTGGATTACTAATGATATTGATAGTTTCTTTGTTACTAATCGGATTTTTGTGTTTTCCGGTCTCAGTTTCTGCTCAAAAAAATCATACAGACTATCTGCGTCCTGATGCTATCGAAATTCAGTATGCCGGTAATTACGGGTTGATGTCGGTAGGTTTGGGGCAGGAATTTTGCAAAGATATACTTACGTCGTATCTGGTATTAGGTTACCTTCCCAAAGCGGTGAATGGCACAGAGGTGAAAACATTGGCGGTGAAAAATACGGTCGAGATGAAACAATTCGATTTTCGGAAAACCAGTCTGAAGTTTTACACTGGAGTTTCGCTTATTTATTACCGAACGCATAATACGTATAGTCGATTTCCGAAATATTTTCCGAAGAGCTATTATGATTTTCCGACATCGCTCCATGCTGCACCCCTTATCGGGACTTCGTTCCGGAGGAACTCGGACAAAAACGGTTTTGCTTTCTTTTCCGAACTCTCAACGCTCGATTATTATCTGGTTGATTTTTTCAGAAACCGCAGCATCAACTTTCTTGACTTGTGGAATCTGAGTTTCGGAATGGTCTGGCATTTCGATTAAAGTTACACGGTTATTCGGGTGGCATGTGGGAACTGTTTTGCCGGGAGAACGACGATCGAATTTAGATTTACGTTGAGCAGGAAAAAACCGTACTTTTGATCCGGAAAACTGTTGACGCTTGGAGCTTTGACAGTAGATGTGCCAAATTGTTGTCATGATCCGCTTTTCGGACGGATATCTCTTTCAAACTTTGTATCGTGAATTCAAGATTTTTTACCTTACTGAAGAGCTATCTCTTCTTTATCCTTCTTTTTGTAGTTCAGAAACCGCTATTCATGCTCTACCACTGGGATCAGGCTTCCAAGGCTTCGATCGGTGACTGGTTGGCGGTGATTTGGCACGGACTGCCGATGGATCTTTCCACAGCGGGTTACTTCGTCGTTATTCCGGCCTTGTTACTAATCGCTTCCATTTGGGTCGACCGCAAGTATATTGTTCCAGTGGTCAATGTCTACGGACTTGTCGTGCTGTTTGTTATCACTCTGATCTTCTTAGTCGATATAGAGTTGTACACATTCTGGGGTTTTCGCATCGATACCACGCCGCTGTTTTATCTGAAAACGCCCAAAGATGCACTGGCAAGTGTCTCTACCTGGATGTTGATTCTGGGTATTGTCTGCTTTTTGCTCTGTTATGGAGGCGTTTATTGGCTTTTTCGTCGCTTTGTGCTGCGGTTGTATCGACAACTGCCGAGGGTGCCCGTGCGTCGTGTGCCCTATACCGTCTACATGACATTGCTTACGGCCTTGCTGTTTATTCCGATTCGGGGCGGCATTTCGGTATCGACCATGAACGTGGGGACCGCCTATTTTAGCAACGTATTGTTTCTTAACCATTCGGCCGTCAATCCAGTGTTCAACCTGATCGCTTCTCTTGGAACGGAAAACGATTTCGGAAAACAGTATCGTTTTATGGACGACAAAGAAGCGCATCGCCTGTTTGCCGAACTCCGTGAAAAACCGGTTGCCGCCGACTCTGTTCCGGCAGTGTTGAACCAACAGCGACCCAACGTGATCTTCTTTATGCTCGAAAGTTTTATGTCGAAAGACTTCGAAGCGTTGGGTGGATTGCCGGTGGCGCAAAACCTGAACAGGTTGTGCAGCGAAGGGGTGTTGTTCACCCATATCTATGCCAACAGTTTCCGCACCGACCGGGGGATTATTTCTAACTTGAGCGGTTATCCGGCACAACCTACCACCTCCATCATGAAGTTTCCGGTAAAGAGCCAGAGCCTACCCTCCATTCAAAAATCGTTGAAAAATGCGGGATATGCCTGTTCGTACTATTACGGCGGCGATGCTGATTTTACCAATATGCGGTCGTACCTGATGAGTTCGGGCATTGACAAGATTATTTCGGATAAGGATTTTTCGTTGAAAGAGCGCATGTCGAAATGGGGAGCTCCCGATCATATTCTGATCCGCCGCTTGCTCACCGATTTGCAGCATCCGCCGCGTCAACCATTCTTCACGGTGGTGCAAACCCTTAGTAGTCACGAGCCGTTTGAAGTGCCGATGCACCGTCTCAAAGATCCCTATCTCAATTCGGTAGCTTATACCGACAGTTGTCTGGGTGTATTTATCAACGAGCTGAAGAAATCGCCCCTGTGGAAAAATACGTTGCTGGTGTTTGTGCCCGATCATGCCATGCGTTATCCGGCAACGATAGAGAATACCGATCCCAACCGTTACAAAATACCGATTATCTGGGCGGGTGGGGCAGTGAGCAAGCCCATGAGAGTCGATCGTTACGGTAGCCAGATTGATCAGGCGGCCACCTTGCTCTATCAGTTGGGAATCGATCATTCAGCCTTTACCTTCAGCAAAAACCTGTTGAACCCCAACAATCCGCAGTTTGGATTTTTTGCCTTTGTTGATGGGTTCGGCTTCGCTTCGCCGCAACGCGAAGTGGTGTACGATCATGCTCAGAAGAAGGTGGTGTACGGCGATCCCGCTTCGGTGGAATTTACCAAAGGAAAGGCGTTTTTGCAATGCTTGTATGATGATTTGGCGAAACGGTAAGGTGAGACCTCTCCCCAACCCCTCTCCCGAAGAGAGGGGCTTTGTGTCTGTATTAGTGAGTTGTATATGCTATTGTTGATGTCGTGTTCCTCCTCGCCTTGGGAGAGGAGGTTAGGTCAGACGATAAATATCTGACTCCGACACGAAGTCGTCGTGAGAGGAGAGGTCAAAACGAAATAGTATTACTCAATTTCGTAATAATCTATTTGATGTCAATTCAAATATTCAAAAGCAAAGAGAGATAAAATGAAACACAAACTACTGTATATTGCACCCTTGCTGTTTTTGGCTTTGCTATTTTCCAGTTCGCTGTGTGCCCAAAACTGGAAATTTGTAAAAGAGAAAGATGGTGTGCAGCTGTATACCCGTCAATCGGCAGGTAAAGGACTAAAATATTTCAAAGGAATTGCTGAAATCAATACTCCGGCAGAGCGCATTTATAGCAAGCTGGAAGATGTGTATCAAACCGACTGGTGGACTAAGGATGTGAGCCAAATCAAAGTATTGCACTATGCCAAAGATCGATTGGCGCAGTACTATCTGGTCTATGATTTACCCTGGCCGTTTAAGGATCGGGATCTGTGTGTGAATGTTACAGCCTCCATCAATCGTGCCACCGGGGAGCGGCGACTGACGGCGATTCCGATGCAGGGCGCTTGTGTGGTCAACAATCAGTGTGTGCGCATGAAAGAGTTTTGGGAAGAGTGGAAAATTCGCCCCATTGATCAAAACCGGGCGCATGTAGAGTTGGAGTTTTATATCAATCCGGGAACCCATCTGCCCGACTGGATTGTGAACATGGTTCTGACCGACTCTCCGATCAAAGTTATCAGAGCCATGCGAAGCGCTCTTTAGTAAGATATTTTTCGCATCATTATTGCTGCGATCATAAACAAAGCAACCCGTTCGTTTTTCTCTATTACAAAGGGAAATGAACGGGTTGTTTTGTTTGTCTGTTTTCCACCAGTTTGCAGTCGGTTCTGTCCCGTCTGTAGATTTTATTTGAAACGATAGTTGAATTGTAGTGCATTCGTAAGTTGTTCTTTTGTAATACTATTTCTCTTAATAATCACATTCTGATATTCATCTCCGAAAATCGGTCACTCACCAAAAAATCGGCAACATATTTGAAAGAAAATTGTCAAATTTGTATCAACAGGCGGTTGTTGTCCAATCGAACTCTTCAACCTATTGGCGTTATCTGCCGCACCTGTTGGAATATTGCAAAATCTGCTTTAGGATGTGTTCTTGCATTTTCATTTATATATTTTGCAACCAAACACAAATAACTCATACGGGTCAAGGGTTGCCCGAATAAAGCATTACATGCATTTAATAAATTCAAAAAACGATAGAATAAAGATGAAGCAATTATTGGTCAGCCTACTGCTTGGATGTGGTTTTATATCGACCGTGTTTGCACAGAGCAGGTTGATTGTGCCCCGGGCACATCAAAACGCATATGCAAAGGAAACACGTTGCAAAGATGGTTCTCCCGGTAAAAAATATTGGCAAAACAGATCGGATTATGCAATTAGAGCGGCATTAAACATAAAAGAAAAAAATCTGACGGGCAAAGAAAGCATTGTATACTATAATAATAGTCCTGATACTATAAGAAGTATTGTTTTCAGGCTTTATCAAGATATTTTTAAAAAAGGAGCAAACCGCAATCCCCCTTTTAATATTGATCCATCCGATATTGGTGAGGGGGTAATTATTCATCAGGTTCGAATAGATACAATGCTGATGAATCAGAAGGATTTGAAAAGAAACGGCACTTTAATGACTGTGAAAATGCCTCAAGCAGTGGTGCCTAACAGTCGGGTGAAAATTGAAATAGGATGGAGTTTCCATATTCCCGAAAATACACTGATCAGAATGGGAGCAATTGATACCACCAGCCTGTTTGTTGCACAGTGGTATCCTCAGATAGCTGTTTATGATGATATTAATGGCTGGGATACTCACCAATACAATGGGATGGCTGAATTCTACAACGATGTCGCTAATTTTGACGTGGAAATTACGGTTCCTGAAAAATTTGTAGTTTGGGCAACCGGTGAACCTACCAATTTGAAAGAAGTATTACAGCCTTCAATTTTTCAGAAATATCAAAAAGCGGCAGTTTCCGATGAAATAGTGCCAGTAATCTCCAAAGAAGACCTTTCAGGACAAAAAATCACGACCAGCCGGCATGTTTGGAAATTCAAAGCGCAAGATGTGACCGACTTTGCGTTTGGCCTTAGTGACCACTATGTATGGGATGCCTCAAGCGTAATTGTAGACTCTACAACCAATCGGCGCACGTTGGTTGCAGCTGCTTACAACTCTCAGTCTCCTCATTTTGACAAAGTAGTAGGCATTGCCAAAGAAACGGTTCGGGCTATGTCGTTCGAAATGCCCGCAATTCCGTTTCCTTTCTCCTATATTACGGTGTATAATGGTAGTTTTGGTATGGAATATCCGATGATGACCAACGTGGGGGCTTATGACGATTATACGACTACCGTTTACGCCAATTCACATGAAATTGCACATGCCTATTTCCCATTTTATGTTTGTACCAACGAAACCACAAACGGATGGCTTGACGAAGGCTTTACGGTGTTTCTGCCCGAGAAAGTACAAAACCGTATGGAATCGACATTCAATGAAGCACGGATTACAACCTCCTCTTTCGATAAATATGCAGGGAGGGAAGATGAACCGGCACTGATCACCTCTTCGTTTTATCTGGATTCGAAAATATACTTTTATTTGAATTATGCCAAAGCCGAACAAGCCTTGCGCATGCTTGAAATAGAATTGGGTAAAAGCACATTCAAGAAGTGCTTACTTACCTTTATGCACAATTGGAAATTGAAGCATCCAACGCCTTTCGATTTTTTCAATACCTTCAATGCTGTTTCCGGCCAAAACCTCGATTGGTTTTGGAATGCATGGTATTTTCAACAGGGTGGCATTCCCGACCTTGCCATTAAAAAGGTAACACGCAACCAAAATCATTTTCATATTGTAGTCGCCAACCTTGGCGATATACCCTTACCGGTCACACTATCGTTCTACAATGGCAACAAGCAGGTGCGTACGATAGAACGATCGGCAAAGTCATTGTTTGAACACCCCGAAGGTATCAGTATCGATTTTGAAGCTCCCGAAACCATTACTAAAATTATACTGGGTAGCGATACGATTGCTGATGCCAACCGCAACAACAACGTATACGTGGTTGAATAACACCGTACAGAGTAGAGTGCAGCTGATTTTCTCAAACGATAAAATAATTTATATAACATACAAATCGTAATTAAAATGAAAACATTCAAACTAACAGTATGCCTTTGTTTGCTCTTCAGTCTGGTTTATGCACAAAATAAAGATATTCAAAAAAAACTCAGGCCTTTTGATAAAGAGATGGAGAAAATCATGAAGGACTGGAATATTCCGGGGGTTGGAGTTGGTATTGTAAAAGATGGAAAGCTTGTCTTTGTAAAAGGTTACGGCTACCGCGATTACGCAAAAAAACTACCAATCACGGAAAATACCTTGTTTCAGATTGCATCCAACACCAAACAATTTACAGCTACTGCTGTCGGTTTTTTGGTAGAAGAAGGAAAACTGGCATGGGATAAACCCGTAAAAGAGTATGTTCCGTCTATCCAGTTTTATAACGATGAACTGAATAACACGGTTACTATGCGCGATATGCTTTCGCACCGAACCGGAATTACACGGCATGATATGATATGGTATAAGTCCGATTTTAACCGTAGTGAGCTTTTTGAAAAGTTGAAATATCTGGAGCCGGCACAGCCATTGCGACAAGGCTTTTTATACAATAACCTGATGTATGCCAGTTCGGGACATATTGTCGAAATGCTCGAAAACAAAAGCTGGGAAGAGTACGTTACCGAAAAAATTCTGAAACCGTTGGAGATGACCAACACCGTTTTTTCTGTGGCAGAAATGAAGAAACACGAAGATTATTTTGTGCCGTATAACGAAAAGCGCGATACGACCATCTTGTACCAGAGTCCGTATGTGGAAGAGACCAATGGACTGGGGCCTGCCGGTTCTATGATCTCGAGTATAAAAGATATGTCGCACTGGCTTGCTGCTATGATGAACAATGGGAAATACAATGGCAAACAAATCATCCCCGAAGCCATTGTCAGCGCAACAAAAGCGCCCGCAATTGCCTTGCCGGGCTTTAATTATGAAAAAGGCTTTGATGTGGTTTTCAATCCGGTTTACGGCATGGGGCGGCAAAGTTTTGTCTATCGTGGTCATCAGATTATTTTGCACGGAGGCGATCTGGATGGCATCCACTCGCAGATGTCGTATATGCCCCAGGATAGCATTGGCGTCATTGTATTCGTTATCGGCGATCATAGCTTCAAATACAATCCACTCACATACAATATTTACGAACACTTGCTGGGCATGAGTATCACTCCCTGGAGCGAACGTGATTTGAAAAACCAAAAGATACAAAAACAACAGTCGAAAGAAGGACGTGGCAAAGCTAAAACCGGACAAGTACCTGACACAAAGCCATCGCACGCGATTGACGATTATCTGGGCGATTTTGAAAATCCCGCCTACGGAATCATTACTATTTCGCAAAAAGACGGAGCGATGTTATTCTCTTTACACCACATTCAACTGCCATTGCATCATTTTCATTACGACCGGTTTGATACCGACAACAGCGAAGAACTTGGTTTCTATTCGTTAAACTACCAAACCAGTCCGCAAGGCGAGATAAGCAGTTTCGTGATTTCGCTTGACGAAGGGGAGGTTTGCTTCGTGAAAAAGGCGGATTCAAGCCTGAGTAAGATGGAAACGCTTGCAAAATATACCGGCAAATACAAAATCGGAACTCAAACCATTCAGGTGGTGCTCAAAAACGGAAACCATCTCTTCGTTTCGGGGCAACCCGATCTGGAGTTGATTCCTCATAAACCGAATCTGTTCAAAGTGAAGAACTTCTCCGATGCCACTGTCGAATTTGTAATAAACGATGGGAAAGTAACTGCCATGAAGCAAAAAGACGGTTCGGGCGAATATGAAATAAAGAAAACAGAGGAATAACGGATCTGGTAAATATTATATCGGAATGTTGCGAGCATTTACTATCCCAATCGGGTATTTATCACTACACCAAAAGCGACCAATCCGCCGAATGAAAATAATCGGTTGTGAAAATGGTAGGCTATAATGATTTATAAATAAATAATTTATCAAATAAACGAATGAAAAAGGTAAAAGCATTACTGATTATAGTTGCCGCTGTTGTGGCAGGAATTGTAATACTCGTAGGGGCTGTATTTCTGAAAGCCCGATTGGAACAGAAAAAGATGCATCCACTTGTTACCAGCAGGCTGGCTGAGAATGTCTACACGATTCACGACGGAATAGTCAATATGTATCTTGTCAAAGACAGCGATGTCTATATAGCCATTGATGCCGGAACCGACAAAATAGCCGTAAAAGAAGGGCTCAAGCAGTTAAAGATCGACTCTTCGAAAGTGGTCTCCGTCTTACTGACTCATACCGATTTCGATCATGTAGCCGCATTGAGCCTGTTTCCGAAAGCCACCCTTCGTTTTTCCAAAGCGGAAGAACAACTGATTAACGGCAGTACCACGCGTTCGTTCGGCATCACACACAATAAAATTGACCGCACGCAATACACGTTGATAAATGATGGAGAAACCTTTACTATAGGGCATTTAAAGGTACGAACAATCCTTACTCCCGGTCATACCCCCGGTTCGATGTGTTACTTGATTAATGATCGCTACCTGTTTGTGGGAGATGCGTTGAGTTTGAAAAATGACAAAGTGGCTCCATTTAATAAATTCTTTAACAGGGACACCGATCAGGCCATTCAATCGATTTCGAAAATAGCGGGTTTATCCGGTGTCGATTATCTATTTACGGCTCATTATGGTTATGGTAATTATAACAAAGCCGTAAAAGAATGGCCAAAAGAAACTTCTTCCAAATAATAAGAGATTGTTTGTTTTCTCTTTATTTGGGGTGTGATTGTTCGTACCTGATTTCGCAGCAAAGAGAGATCTTCTGCTAAAGTTCGGCAGGGTAATATGAGTGATGGATCGTAATTTGATAAAAAATATTTTTATGACTGTACTGGATGAGTATTTTGAATTGTCGGACCATGCAGGTAGTGACAAGATATGTTTTGATATACTAATGAGTTTGTTTGCTTCTAAGGCTAAAGTATCGCTATCGGATGGGTCGCTTCTTGAAGGGAAGGATGCTATAGAGACTTTCTTCAGGAGTTTTTTCGATAGAAATAAAGTGCTGAAGCATGTTTGGCATACAAACCGTATTGACGATAGAAACCTGGAGACGAAATGGGCTGTTGCCGGTATGAGAAAAGACAATAGCTTCTTTTCGTTTACAGGAACGGATAAAGCCACTGTCAATTCTGCCAATAAAATAACTTATCTGGCCATACGCTTCGATAAATGACAACGGGTTTCTCGTATAAGTTGAACGATAACATACTAATATGGGTTTCTTATGAAAGCATTGATTCTGAATGGTAGTCCGCATAAAAACGGCTCCACGGCAAAGACCCTAAAATTGATTCAGGATAAAATAAAGGGCAATTATGATTATGAGTTGATTCATGCCTACGATTTGAACATCAAACCGTGTATGGGTTGCTTGAAATGTCGCCCCGATAGCGAATGCATTTTGCCCCGGGACGATGGACACGCAATAGGGCAAAAAATGAAAGAGGCCGATCTGCTTGTGATCGGCACCCCCTCTTACTGGAGCAATATGCCCGCTCCGTTGAAAGTGATTTTTGATAGAAATGTCTCCATTTTAGAGTACTGTTTAGATAAGCCTCCATTGCCGAATATGGTAGGAAAGAGTGCTTTGCTGGTAGTGACTTGCGCATCGGATGAAGTGGCAAGTGAAAATGATCTGCAATTTCCGTTATTAATAACGAATCTCCATTACATATTGCATAATAGCGGATATACTATTCTTGATACCATCAAAGTGCACAGTTCCTGGAATTTCGATACTAACCGGAAACAAATAGAACAGCGAATAAATAAGTTGGAGATAGCATAGATAGTCCGTATATCTCAATTTTAGATATAGCCTTGGCTAGCGCGGAGTAAAAAGCGGACACATTTCAATTACTTGTTCCTTATCATCAGTCAGAGAACAACTTCGGCTCGTGTTATCTGCGACCATAATTTCCGGCGATAAGGCTTTAGTGCAACAGTGTTTTTCTCGCTGGTCGGCATGATATGTGACTTTTTATACAAATATACCTGCTAACCCCTCCGCTTCGCTCGTCCCCTTTATCAAAAGGGGACACTCCTGTTGCATAATGTTTTACGTTTGGGATAATCTGTTACTTAGAAAGATGTAATTAGTTTGCTGTTTTAACCATTAAGAAATGAAGAAAATAAAGGCTGAATGGTTCTTAATGTCTTAATGGTTTGTTATGGCTCTTGGCTGGCGCGGGGCTCTGCCCCGTGTCTTGTACCTTATCTTTTAGGTTTTGCTCTCCGATGTGCAATTGTTTATCTGTTTCTACAAGCTTTTATCAGCACGATGCAGGTGCTCCGCTTATTTTTCACGAATTGCGTTTGCTAATTGATCGAGCTGCGATGGTGCATTGGCATGACGGATCAAAATAGTGCCGTTGTTATCCAACAACATATACCACGGAATCGAGATTAATCCATTCTTATCATATAGCTTCGTCAGTTCGGCATTTAGCTGGGCATTTGCTCGTACATGATATCCTTCGAGATGGTAGAATTTAATCATGTTTTCCCATTGTGCAGCTTCCTGGTCGCGGTCGATGGAGATATACAGCACCGGAATGTCGTTTGGCTTCAAGAGCTTTTGGAGTTCGGCATTGTGTGCAAACTCTGCTTTACACGGGCCACACCAGGTAGCCCATACATCGACAAATATTTTCGGCTTACCGATTGCTTTTGCAATCTCGGCCAGACTGTTTTTGTTTTGATAGTCTTCCACAAATTTCATTTGCGCGTTGAAAGCGGTGTTGGCCGCCTGATGATATTTCACAATTTTATCGACCAAAGGAGCAACAACTGAAATATACGGGCTGTTTGGGTAAGCTGATTTGAAATCGTCAAACAATCCGATCAACTCCTTTTGATATTGATTTTCGTCACATACTTCATACAAATAAGAGGCAATATAATCTTCCTGTGTGTTGATCGGTAAATACTTTTTACTCTCGTTTACCTTATTGATTATGCCCTGCTTTAACTTATTGGTTTCTTCCATTTTTTCCCGTGTAAAATCGCCATGTATGTATGTCTGAAAATTGACATAACACTCGGCATAATAGCGAAACCACGGCGATTGCAACACTTCGGGAGTTGAAAACAGGGGCTGATTAAAAACATCTTTCCACAAACCGGCAAAATCGGGAGCAAATGTTTGCATCCTACCACGTATTACCATGTAATCCTTTATCCATGCCACAGTAGCCAAAATAGCATCGTAATAGCAATTTCGGTCTGCTTTTATCAGATCAAATACCTTTTGTGAGATGATTTTGTCCTGATAGAATTTTTCAAAAACGGCTATTTCATCTGCTCTTCGTCGATCTATTGTTTTCTTTACAGTAGCAGCCACTGTGTCGCGCTGAAACTCGCGGGCGCCAAGTTGGATATGCCCGGGATTGGGTAATTTCCCATATGCCTCCTGAACAACCGCGCTCTTATCGGTAACCGTAAACAGTTTGGTCTTATCTTCCAGGTTAAATTGTACCCGATAGGTTTTTCCCGGCTCCACAATCAGGATACCCTGTTCCTGATACGATGTTCTGAGTTTGATAAACCCGGGCTCTTTTACATCGATACGTATCCGGAAGTTACCTGCCGCATCGGGTTTAACCGATTGTAGAAAATAATCATTACAAATGCCATGTATGGGAACGGTATATTCCACTTTATCGGGAATTTTCCCACTGATTTTTCCGTCAATGACGACTTCACTTTTCAAAGGTTGAGTGATCAACAATCCCAGTAACAGGATACCCAAAGTTAGTTTTTGTAGCATAAATGGTACGATTTAAGGTTATATAGTAGCGTTATTCCATAAAATACAGCACTGTCTTATGTCCTTCCAGCTGCAAATAGCAAAAGTATGCCATTCTTCGTGCCCTTATCTATGGCAGATTACGTCTTCCTCCCGATAGCTATCGGGATAAAGAGAAGTGTCACAGGACGAAGGGTTATGTTTCTCTTCTGCGAAATCATATATGCTAACCCCTCCGCTTCGCTCGTCCCCTTTGCCAAAAGGGGACACTTCCTGCTGCAGAAAGTTCTACGTTTGGGATAGTTTGCAAAATTATTATATGATTTGATTAGTCTGATATTTTGAAAATACTTGCCATAGCCGATTAAGTCTTCCTCCCGATAGCTATCGGGATTAAAGGGAAGTACCCGCAGGGGGATGGGTTAGAGTTACTGATCCATTCTTATCTTTTCGATTTTGCTCTCCGATGTGCGATTTTCTATCTGTTTCTACAAGCTTTCATCAGCACGGAGCAGGAGCTCCGCGCTAGCGGGGGGCTTACTCTATAACAACCCCAATTCATATTATTTTGCAGCCAAAGGGGTGAAAAGCTCAATTAGATTTTCTTCCGGGTCTCTCAGGTGAACCACTCTCATTCCCCAGTCGGGCATATCGGTGGGTTCATTGACAAAGCGAATATCTTTTTTCAAAAGTGCCTGATAGGTGTCATCGACATTCTCTACTTCAAACGATACCATCATTTTCTCTCGACAATCTATTGGCTGAGTTTTGTCACTATTACCAACAGATGGTGCCATATAATCTGAAACAAACAGGGCAAAACCTTCTATTCCTTCTGCTACTTTGAAGGAAGCATAACACCCTTTTTCATCGCCCCAAACAGGTTCGAATCCAAGTTTTTCTGTGTAAAACGTAAAACATTTCTTGTAGTCCTTGACTAATAATCTTACATTACTGAATTTCATAAATATCCTCTAATTTGAATTTATTTCTATTTTTTTGAAGTTCATTTTTTTACTTCCCTGCTGCCGCACGAGTTCTCTCGTGTGGCCGTACCTTGCTATGCTTTGTTTTATGGCTCGGTTGTTACTGTTTCTTTTTTGTTCACCGTATGGTTTGGCCACACGATACGCTTCGCTAATCGTGCGGCAGCAGAGGGCAGGAGCTCCGCGCTATCTGAGTCGGATGGCATATCCGCCGCTACCACGCCTGTATCATATCCGGAAGGACAGGACAGAATGTTCTTTAATATTTATCAATTTCAATAATTTCAGTTGCAGGATGAGGCTTATTTTCAAATGAAGATTGTGTGAATTTGATTGCTAAGCAGTCACCTTCTTTAATGTATCCCCATCTATTCCAACCTTCATCAAAATAGTTAACGGACAAATAGAATTGCGTTCCAGTCTCATTTCTAGCAAACATAAAGCTTGACATACCATAACCTTTATCTTCTGGGATATGATAGACTCTTACGATTTCATAACCATTTTCTTTGAGCTCTTCAATATGTTCAATATCGTATATGGAATCAATTTCAGCTGATTCCTTATACCATTTTACTTTTTGCAATGGATTTTCAGCTATATTGTATCTGTAAAGGCTTGAAATGAAATTCTGATTTTCAGGGCTGTAAATATTTTCACATCTTAATTTTGATATAATATTGAAAAAATGAATCGCCACAAAATTAAGGTAAGCTTTGATAATGTCACTAGAATAAGAATAGTTGGGATTAATAATAAATATCAAATCCTTTAAAATCTTATTTGCTTCGACACATGCAGCGTCAAAATAGTTTTCTGAATTCAAAACAAAATTGAATATTTCAAATATTTCTTTGATGATTTTTTCGTTTGTTTCTATGGATGAATACTTAAACTCAATTTTTCTTTTTAATGCAGTTGCTCTATACACGCCCACTAGTCCAGACCAATATTCTAGTTCGTTCCAATTTTTTGATAACTGTAAGATTATGTCATATTCACCTAAGTAAAGTAGGCAGAGATAATATAATTTGGTGACAGTAAAACTAAATTTTTTATTAGAATATATTGGAAGGTTTGAATTTATTGAAATCAATTTTTCATAATATACTTTTGCTTCTTGATAATCGCTGTTGTAAAAATAACATAAAGCAATCGCTAATTTAATTTTTGATGATTCCGGTTCTATGTTCTCTGCTTTTTTCAAGTAAGTCAATTCATTTGGAAAATCCTTAAGTGCTTTAAATATTCTGGAATAGTTGTAAAGTAGTAAACTGTCTTTATTTTTATACTTGATTAATTCCGAAAATCGATCCTTTATCGAGATAATTTCTTGTATATCATGCTTATTGATTTTTCCAAGAGATTTATTCAAATCAGATATTAAACTATAAACACTCTGATCAGTGTTTTCAGGAATGTATTCTTCATCTAGTTCTGTTAAACCTAATTGCTTGATTCTTGCAGATTGTTCTAAAATTTTTGATTTACGTTTTTTTAGCCCCTCTGTAATACTGTTTCGAATCTCAATATTTTTGGGATTGGTTAATAATAAATCTCTTATAGAATCACTTAATTCATAGATATCATTTCCAAATTCATCAGTACTTCTTATTATTAAGCTGGTTTTTGCTAATTCATTTAAGGATTCTATTAAATCATCTTTATCCATCTCTACAAAATCAATTAAATCAAGCTTATTCGGTTGTCCTATTGCGTATATAGCTTCCAATAAAGTAATTGAGTTATTTCTTAATGATTCAATCAAATTTTTATAAGAAAATGAGGCTATATCTTTTTGTGACTTTGAAATAGAGGTCTTTATATCTCCACCATTAAGATATAAATCAATAGTTAATCTAATTGCAAGGGGATTGTTATTTGCCGCATCGGCAATTTTTTCTAGCTCCTCTTGTTTAAAATCAAGAACTCCTCTTTTACGAAAGTAGTTTCGTGCCAAATTTACTGCGTGTCTTTTTACTAAGGGTTCTAATGGTACGGTAGTGGCAGAATCAATTGAAATTCTGCTTGTGACTAGTAGTTTCCATTTTAAAGGTAACAATTGATTGAATTCGATAAACTCTTGTTGTGAGTCAATTAGTAAGGTTTCAAGATTATCAATACAGATTAGAATGTTCTCATTTTCCAACAGCGCTAATGCTTCTTCAAATGAATTAAATGAAACTTTATTGGAGTATATTATAGTAAGGTCTTTGAAAATTGAATCCTTGATTTGTTCGATTCCACTAATAGCATCAATTGTTTCTACTCCATTTGTAGTTAATTTTTCATTCTTTAAAGTACAAAAAATAATTGCACTTAATTTTGAAGACCAAAGCGGATTTAAAGATAAATCCTTTAAGTATTGTAGGACAAGAGCAGTTTTACCAATACCTCCTGGTGCAACAATTGCTACTAGATTATTTCTATTCTTAGATAATACGGATTCTAAATCTTTAAATTCCTTGTCCCTACCTAATAAACCTGTAATTTCGTGGTCAAAAGCTAACGGTAAAGTATTTGGTATTGCCCAATTGACATTGCATAACCATTCGTCAGGAGGCGTGTTTAGATTTTCTTCAATTGCCGAATTTAAAGCATTTCGTACGGTTGTCAAATTTAGACGTTCAATTAGAGGGTCACTTGCAATTGCAGCAACTCTAAACCAATAACAATCTGGAAATGGACGATTAGGATGACTCACTGCATTTCTAATATTGAAAATACCGAGAATTGAACAAAGTTGTTTTAGTTCAATCATTTGAGAATGCAAGCTAGTGTTTTCAGTAATATTTATTGCAAAATTAAATATTTCATCAAGGTAACTAGCTTCAACAATTAAGTTTAAACTGGATTTAGAGATTTCGTGACCTTTGGAAGCTTCTCTTTCTATTATTGAATCTAAACTTGAAGATGAGATGTTATGTAATGCCTCATTGTCAATTACATAATTGCCAAGCGAAAGTTCGAGTTCGTATATCACCATAGCGGTTTTAATCCGTAACTTTTGAGTATAGTCCATTTTTTCTAAATTTTATGCGTTTAAAATTTCATTCAACAATTTATATCGGCATTTAGGTGACCTTATATAAACATTAGTTTTAGTTTTCTATTTCTCTTTCGTTTACAAATCATCTTATTTACAAAGTTAAAGTTTTAGGCTGGAGCAGAGCTTTGCTCTGCGATATTTTTATACGGTCTTTTTAATTAATGCCTATCACGGGTCTTTCGGCTTGTGATAGCGAATCGGTCATATCTGCGATATTAAGGGTAACCAGCTTGCTGTCATTGTATTCTTTCTTCATAATTAGCCCTCAAAACTACGCAAAATAATTTGAAAAACAAGTTTTAGGTTAAAAAGAATTTGAAAGCAGTGGTAAGGGATAAGTAGTAAGTGGTAAGGTAAAAGGTAAAAGGTGAAAGGTAAAAGGTATAGGGTGGGTGGTGTTGTGAAATATTTCGTTAAAATAAGAGCAAGGGGGACTTTTGGTATTAACTTTACGATTTTTGGCTTTTATCTGTTAAGCAAGCGTGTGTGGTATGGGGTTGTTTTTACGGATAGTGTGGCCTGCTGTTTCGGTACGGGGGTATTCCGGAAATCGTTTTGTTTTATGGTGTTGCACGAACTGACATTTATAACCGAATTTATTCTGTTTGCCTTTTTGATGGTAATCGCACTCAAATTGCCCGCATCGCGTAGCAAAAGCCGTTGCTTTGCGTTCCTCTTCCTGTTGTTACTGGCTCACAGCGGTACCTTATTCGCTCTCCATTTTTACCACGAAGCCCATCCATCCGATCTGTTGTTGTACCATTTTCCCATCGATCTGCCCTTTGCTATGCTGCTGGCTCCGGGGGCTTATCTCTATCTGTCGATGCTGCTGGGTCATATCCGGCGCCGATGGTGTTGCAATCTGTTGTATGCCTTTTTACTGCTACTTCCCTCGGCCATTTATTTCGGTAGTTATGCTTTCTGGAAACTTACGGAGCATGTCACCCTCTGGAACCGCCATCCGGGCGCCGTTCGTCTGATGGTGCTACTGCTCAATGTGCAGTTCGGCATTACCACGGTGGTCTATCTGCTGTTGTCGTGCCGCAAGCTATACGCCCTGCGCAGTGCGGGCTACCGTTTGGCCATTGAGGGATGGCAATACAACCTGCGCTGGCTGCTGCCCTTCTTTTGGCTGGCGTTGGCCTGTTGTTGTGCCTACTTTGTGTGGAGCCATTTGCATCAATACAACCATACACGTGTTGTTGCCGGACTTATTATCTCCAACCTGCTGATCCTCTATCTTTTTGTGTGGTGGATATGGCATAGCCGCCTTGCCGATGGGAAGGTGAGCGAGCCTGCCGATGCGCGTGTCTGGATCGGGGAGCACGATGCCGATGCCTGTATCCGCCAGTTGATTCAGGGCATGGAGAGCTCACGTATCTACCTGCAACCCGATTGTACGATGGCCGATGTTGCCGCGGTCTGTCAGGTTTCGGTGCGTCAGCTGTCGTATCTGCTCAACCACCACCTGAAGCTGAAGTTTGTCGATTTTATCAGCTACTATCGGTTACGGCATGTCGTGACGATCACCGGCAATCAGTCGCATCTCGCCTATACGCTCGAAGAGATGAGCCGGCAGTGCGGTTTTGGTTCCCGATCCAACTTTCACCGGGTGGTGAAACTCTATACCGGTCAGTCACCAAAAGCGTTTCTGCAACAGAGCAACAATGCTGCTCTTTCGTTCAATGGCGGTGTGTTGTTTGATTGTCTCCGGGTTTATCTGGAGGAGTAGGGTGGTGACGTGTATAATCTCTCTAACCTCTCCGCAACCCTTTCTAAAGGAAAGTGAGTCGAACCGTAGAATGAGCAGATTTGTCTTCCCTTTTGCTAAAGGGAAGTACCCGCAGGGGGATGGGTTAGAGTTAAGATGGCGATTAACTTAATGCAAATGCTTTCTAATTTCGAGTAACGTCCGTTCTGGAAAATCAAGTACCTCAAAATTTTCAAACCGCAAAACTGTCACGCCAAGCTCCTTTAGCTTTTCGGTTCGCAGGGCATCATACTCCAACTGATCTTCCTGTAGATGTCCCTCTCCATCCAACTCTATTGCCAATTTGTATTTGGGGGCATAAAAATCAACAATATAGTTGCTGATACTGTACTGGCGTAAAAAACGTACTCCTGTCAGTTGTTTATCTCTTATCATTATCCAGAGAACAACTTCGGCTCGTGTCATTTGTGACCGTAATTTACGGCGGTAAGGCTTTAAAGCAAGAATATTTTTCTTACTGGTTGGCATGACTGTGATTTTTTATGCAAATATACATGCTAACCCCTCCGCTTCGCTCGTCCCCTTTACCAAAAGGGGACACTTCCTGTTGCGAGATATAGATCATTTAGTAATGTAAGCAAAGCTGCAAGTTGCCACAAACCTCTGTTTCCGGTAAAACTGAACGTAGCAGATTGGTCTTCCCTTTTGCCAAAGGGAAGTGTCCGCAGGACGATGGGTTTGATTATGGTATTGCAAGCATTCGTGTCATATTTTATATTGTAAATAGAGGCTAACCCCTCCGCTTCGCTCGTCCCCTTTACCAAAAGGGGACACTATCGGTTTGGAATGTTCTACGTTTGGGATAGTTTGCTACATAGAAAGATGTAATTAATCTGCTGTTTTAACCATTAAGAAATGAAGAAAATAAAGGCTAAATAGTTCTTAATGCCTTAATGGTTTGTTTCGACATCGTTCGTCCCGACCTCCTCTGAATCTTTCCTGTTTGATGGACATTTCCTTTTAGTGTTATACGATACGCAACAGGCGTGGGTTGCCCGGGGATGCAATCCCGGTTAACTCCTGCAGCGTTGCATTGGCTGGTGTCTTTGTCTTCTTCCTACACTGCATACGCGATTATTGATGCGGTGTCCTTACAGGGCACGTCCTCTTATTCTATTTTCTGGTCGATTCTGAAACAGGCCAACGGTATTGTGTGAACAAGAAAAGCTGCCAAACCAAAAGTTTTGCCTGCACATTTATTTTTCGTCCCTGCAGAAAGAAAACTTATGGCTGCTTTAAAATGGAAAGCGCCTGCATATACATTTAAAGCAGCTGCAGAGCCAAAGGTTTTGCCTGCATCTTTTTCTTCTGCGCTTGCACAACCAAAAGTTTTGTCTGCTTTAAAAGGAAAAGCGCCTGCAAATAAATTTAAAGCAGCTGCACAATAAAAAAATTTGTCTGCATCTTTTTCTTCTGCGCCAGCACAACCCAAAGTTTTGCCTGCTTTAAAAGACAAAGCGCCTGCAGATAATTTTAAAGCAGCTGCACAATAAAAAGTTTTGCCTGCACCATTTGATAGAGTGGGGCAGAAAAGAGAAAAAGAACCCTGTTTTTTAAACCTTTAGCGCAACTTTGTTCAATGTCGTGACATAAGACAAAGTTGGCCTCCGAAAATTTGGTAACCGGCAACGCGCTGTTTTACATTTGCCGGTGATATGTGCGCAAGTTTCAAACCGCTAAATACCAATTATGTATGAAAGAGTATAGCGCAGTGCTTCATCTCCGCTCCAAAGAGCCGCGGGGAATTTACGACCTGGGTGGAAAGGTTTTTGCCTGTCTGACAACCCAGGCCACTTTGTACCCCAATCTCGATCCGCCACTTGCCACTCTGGGCACCCAAGTGGAAACTCTCGACACCCTTATGAAGGGGAAAGACGGCAGTAAACATCAAAATCAGGCCATTATCGATCAGGCCGAGGTGGTGTATAGAATACTGAAGTCGTATCTGTTTTATGTAAACAAGGTGGCGCAGGGCGATAAAGCCACCATTTTGCTATCGGGCTTCGATTGCAACAATGAACCTACTCCCCGCCAACAGCCGGGTAAGGCGTTGATACGCCGCATCGAAGACGGTAATCTCTCGGGAAGCGTAAAGATTTATGCCGAAGCGCTCGAAGATGCCGACCGTTACAAGGTGGAGGTTGCTCCCACGTCGACCGGAGAGTGGAGGACGGTGTTCGACCACGGTACGCTCAATAAGCTGGAGCTGAACGGCATGGATCGTGGCAAAGAGCTCTGGTTTCGCATCAACGGAGGCAACAGCAAAGGGTGGGGCGATCCGAGTGAACCGGCATCGTTTATTCCACGCTGACAAGTTGTAGTTACGACCTCTACAACCGGTAGCTCCTCTCGTACAGGAGGCGCTACGGCTCAACAAACAATCCGGCCCGCGAGAGCCGGATTGTTTGTGCTTAAAAAACAGAAAACAATTTTAACCTAATTGTTTGTTTAATAAAAGGGTTTTTGTAGATTTGAGGTGTGAAAGTATCGGACTGAATATCGGGCTTCATCACTATTTGTTTTGCATTTCAGCACAAAAAAGGTGGCGATTTACACCCACATAACGACAAAAGGATTTGATCAGATAAAAAGTCCTTTAGACAAATTGGATATAGATTAAAGATAAACAAATTGCATCATTAACAAGTTGGATATGTTCAGTAGAACTAAAAACTGCAATTTTTATATTTATCTAATTGTAAAATTATTAGACAAATTCGATACAGTAGATAAAAGCGATATATGTACAGTTTACTGAACATATCCAAATTTCAACTGGGCATATATACGTGTTAGCGGTTATTGTAAAAAAAAATAAGACAGTGTTTTAGGTATGAATATCAACGATAATAACTAAGGAAAATGAATAAAGAAAAACTATTACATACGCTTGCAAATCATGGATATAATATTGGATTTGGTGCGAAAAAAAATTTTGCTTCTCATGACATTGTTGTCAAGCTTCCTGGCAGAATTGGATTTATCGTTTTAGCAGTTGGAATTTTACAATTAGGTTATTCAAATCTCGGTTGTAATAAAGAACTTTCAACATTATTGATTTTGATAAGTGTTGCAAGCTTATATATAAGTTCCTATAATTCAAGCACCGAGAAATATGAACAAGAAGGTGTTCGATTAACCCGAATCTTTAATCAAATAAGAGATTTGTATTATTCGGTTGAATCTTCTACGAAAATCGATTTTGAGGATGAGATTAAACAAATGAATGAAATAATGTCAGATTTTTATTCAAATTCAATTTCTAAACAGGTTTTTTTATCAGATTGGTTTGCTCACTTTAAATTCTTTTATCAAATGCAAATTGATTGGATTGACCAACAATTAAAATTCAAATTCTTTAGAGACAAATTTCCTAACTCACTAAAATCAAGTATTTTATTTTGTACTATATTAATTTTAATTCTTATCTGCTATGAATACTTCGGTTGTATTTAAAGAATTTCTGGATAATCTTGTCATTTCTAATAAAACCGAAATCTCAGGTAGGTATAACAATATTACAAAAGCACTAAACAAGCAGTTTTACAACAATGAATCAGAGACAGCAAATTCATATCAAATAGGAAGTTATGGAAGAAAGACCGCTGTAAAAGGTGTGAGTGACCTAGACATGATATTCATATTACCTGCTGACGTTTATACAAAATATAACAACTATCAAACTAATGGTCAATCAGCACTATTACAAGAAGTCAGGTCTGCAATCAAAAGGACTTATTCTAATACAGAAATTCGAGGAGACGGTCAAGTAGTTGTTGTTAGTTTTACTAATTATGTCGTTGAAGTTTGCCCAGTATTTCTGCAAAGCGATGGTACATATAAATATCCAGATTCAAATGATGGCGGTAGTTGGAGAAAAACGAATCCTTTACCTGAAATTCAAGAATTTCATGACTACAACCAAACAACAAATTTGAATTTAAAAAGACTCGCTAAAATGACTCGGGCATGGAAGAATAAATGTGGAGTTAAAATCGGAGGACTACTTATTGATACTCTTTGCTATGAGTTCCTAGAAGATAATGAAAGCCACCACACTGACACTTACTCCAGTTACGACATTTTATTGCGTGATTTTTTTAAATACCTAAAAGATTATGACAGAGAGAGAGTCTATTGGTATGCACCCGGTAGTAATCAAAGAGTCTACAAGAAAAATTCAAATTTTATTATTAAAGCTAGTAAAGCATATAATAATGTAATTGATGCTATCGACAAAAAAGACAATGATACTGTTTATTCTATTTGGAAAAAAGTCTTTGGTTATCCCTTTCCTTATCCTAAAGCAATTAAGGAATCAGCAATTAATTATACCGCAAATGAGGAATTCATTGAAGATCTCTTTCCAGTTGATATAATCAATAGGCTAAGAATTGAGTGCGAAGTTAAACAAAATGGTTTTAGAACTGATTTGTTACGGAAAATTGGAATATTAAAAGTCAACAAAAAACTGAAATTCTATATTGAAGATACTGATGTTCAAAAACCTTATTCCATAAAATGGAAAGTAAAAAATGAAGGAGAGATTGCAAAAGCCAGAAATAATTTTAGAGGACAAATATTAAATGACGATGGAAGAGAAATAAGAAATGAAAGTTCAAACTTTGCTGGACCACACTTTGTAGAATGTTATATAATCAAAAACAATGTTTGCGTTGCTAGGGATAGAATTGATGTGCCAATTTCAAATACCTAAAAGACAACCTCTTGCGGCCACACGATTAGCGAAGCGTATCGTGTGGCCTTACCTCTCGATGAAGCAAACTTAACACTCCGTTCGTCGTAGTGTATCAAGCGAATTTTGGTTCGGCGTATGGCTCTGCCTGCGTCGGGGATAAAAGCAAGGCCTCGGCCTTGCAATATCCAAAGTCGGAGCTTTCATGGTGAGAGGAAGTCGTCGTAAACTACCCCCAACAATCTGGTTCGGAGGGTTGATGCAGATCTCTTGGTCTGGAAAGTTGGAATAACTCCGCTCTTCAGGGCGGAGAAAGTAACAAGGTGAACCGTACGGGGCTTTAGCCCTGAGATCACTCTTATCACGGCTAAAGCCAATTGGCAAGGTATCGTTGGCAGCCCCGCCCTTAAGGACGGGGTTAGGGTAGCTGCCTAGACTGCAAAGAAAGAGAAAGAAGCGCTTCTTGATGGAGCTGGCAGGAGAGATAGACCCTAATTAGCTTCGCTGATCTTTGATTACGACGGGACGGGGGCATGTGCCTTTAATGGGTAAGAATGTAACAGTCGGATGATTTAATTAGTCTCAATCAAATGAACCAACCTAAAGTAGAAAATCAGATCTGGGAGTGTGTCACTAAACACAGAACGAAATATGATAATCCGGTTGAATTGTCGAAAGGCGAAAAAGTGAAGCTGGGCAAATACTCAACGGAGGAAAACTGGCAAGACTGGATTTGGGCTGAGAATACAAATCAGCATGGGGGATGGGTTCCTGTTCAAATCATTGATTTTTCGGATGACGAGAGTCAGGGTGTTGTGCTTGAAGATTATAGTGCCAAAGAGTTGAATGTTGATGAACAAGAACAATTCATTAAGATCAAATCCGTAAACGGCTGGTCGTGGGTTAAGAGGCTAGACAATAGTGATGAGGGTTGGATTCCGGATGAAGTTATACAACCAAGAGGTCTCAAATGAGGTGTCATTTCGATCGTCAGTAGGTTTGGGGTAGAGAACTCCAATGTCCATGAGTAAAAAAGAATCGGAGTCATAAGTCCATAATTACTAATTCAATGAACAGAGAAACAGACAACATCCTTTTTGATCTGGATGGTACATTAACAGATCCAAAAGTTGGAATAATAAATTCAATTTTATATGCGCTGCAAAAATTAGATATTGTAGAGGAGTCGGTTGATGAACTTGATTCTTTTATAGGCCCACCACTTCGCAATTCCTTTCTGACTCGTTACCATCTTTCCGAGTTTCAAGCTGATAAAGCTGTTTCTTTTTACAGGGAATATTTTACTGAAAAAGGCCTATTTGAAAATGTACTTTATCCCGGGATTGCGGATGTTTTGGGGTCTCTTCACTCAAAAGGATTTCGGTTGTTTGTTGCCACATCAAAACCGACAGTTTTTGCTGACCAAATTCTAAAACATTTTGATTTGGATCGCTATTTTACGTCCGTTATAGGCAGCAATCTTGATCACTCGCGCTCGGACAAGTCGGAAATTATTTCATATGCGCTATCAGAGTATTGTTTGAGTCAGGATCGCTCAGTAATGGTTGGTGACAAGAAGCACGATATAATAGGAGCGAAGAACAATTGTATTAAGTCGATCGGGGTAACGTATGGTTATGGCTCCTTGCAAGAACTTTTGTCTCAACAGCCTGATCTTATAATACATGATTGTGTAGAGTTAAAATCAGTATTTTATTGAAATTTCATGTGACCGACACCACCCAACCGCATGCAGCTCATGCTTCGCAATAGTGGCTCCTTTGGGGCAAGTATGCAGAAATAGCAGATTTTGTTCAAGCTACATTTCGTTAAGTTTGGACGTATAAAAGAATCAGTCCCGTTGATACGGGATGACGCATTTGTACTGATTAGTTTCGCTGATTTACAATTCAGTCCCAGTTTAACTTCCTATGATCGTTGACCGTTGGTTCGGTTATCGCCTAATCTTGAACTAAACACGGAGCAAGCTTGGAACAAAAGGGGGCTTTAGCCAACAATAAAACAGCAATGCGAGTCGGAGCTCGCATCACCCGGGTCGTGCGATTTCCAAATCACACAAGAGACTCCTTTTGGCGCAAAAGAATGGAGATAGTAGGCTTTGTTCAAGCGTAACAGCGTGTAACCTGTACGCGTAATAAAATCAGGATCGTAAATGCGGGATGAAGTATTTGTACTGATTAGTTTCGCTGATCGTTATGCTATTGCTAAACCAACAAACACTAAATAGGGGCGACATTTAACCAATAAAAATTTTCGTATTATTTTTTAATTACAACAAAATGAAAATCATTACTATCATCGTATCAATTATGCTATTTGCCGTGGAAATGTGTTATTCTCAGAATAATACCGATACGGTTAGTCAGTCTCAGAAAAAGAATGCGCAAGCGAATGCAATTGCCGGTAACAAACAGAATCAAAATAAGGACAATAGCTCCCAAAGCACATTGTATGATGTAAAAGTGACGGTTCGAGCATTAAAAAACAGAACGTTGGAGTGTCATGTGCGTGATCATAAAATTATTGTAGATCAACCCAAGCAGTTTGGTGCCGATGATTTGGGTCCTACACCTCCGGAAATGTTGGCCATTTCCTATGGTAGTTGCGTTGTCTCAACCATGCAGTTTTTAGCAAATCAGAGAAATATAGCCCTTTCTAATATTACGGTTACAATTGATGGGCAGATAGATTTTGCAAAAGCGATGGGAGTTAGCAATAAAAAGAGAGCCGGTTTTCAAGAATTGGGGGTCAAAATTTCTTTTACATCCAACATGACATCAAGTGAAAAAAAGAAATTCATTAATCAGGTTCTTGAGGTCGGAGCCGCAATCGATAATATTGCAAATCCGACACCGGTTAAATTGGAAATTATAGAGTAAATCCGACAACGAAAGTACGACTTATTTAGGGAGGTCATCTTGACTTTTTATTTTTGACCTCCCATTAACTCCCTTCGATTCCGACGGGACGGGCATACTATAGCATATATACAAATTGAGTGGCATATATAAAGATGTTAGCAGCAATTTAGTGAAACCCAATACGACAGATGAACAGACTTGACAGACTCACGAGCATACTCATACAACTTCAAGCTAAACGACTGACAACTGCTCGTGAAATAGCGAAACGATTTGAAGTTACAAACAGGACAATTTACAGAGATATTCAAACATTACGGCTTGCAGGTGTTCCAATTGGCGAAGAAGAAGGAAAGGGTTATTTCTTAGTGGAAGGTTATCGGTTACCACCTGTAATGTTCACAATGGAAGAAGCAAGAGCTTTGCTAACAACAAGTAAAGTTTTAAACTACCATTCCGAAGATTCTCTTAAACAAAATTACGAGTCGGCACTTTTTAAAATTAAATCAGTCTTATCGCTCAAGGACAAAGACAAATTGGAATTTTTAAATGCAAGAATCGGATTTCAAAAACCCTGGGCACCAATAAGTTTATATTTAGACACTATCCAGCATGCGATTACCGAAAGCGTAAAACTGAAAATAGCCTATCAGACAAGAGGAGAAGAGCTACTAAAAGATCGAACCATCCATCCTTGTGCTGTTTATTTCAGTGGCGCTGTTTGGTCAACTATTGCCTTTTGTGAGTTACGACAAGAAATAAGAGAGTTTCGCCTTGACAGAATAAAAGAACTCAAAATACAACAAACTCATTTCAAACCCGACAAGACTTTTAACATGGAACACTATTTAGAAGAACGCTCAAAAAGATTATTTTCAAACCCCTGACAAAGGGCTGTCCTTTGTGCCTTTTATCTTTGCTGCAAATTTAAACACAATGAATAAAAAAGCAATTTTATCAATCGTCATTACTTTACTCTTAGGAAGTGTAAGCCAGGCACAGACACAAGGAAGAATGACAGCAAAACAAGTCACAATCAGGGACAAACAAGTTGAAATCAATTATTTTCAACAAGGACAAGGCGACACAACAGTTCTGTTTTTACACGGTTGGTGTATCGACGGTACTTATTGGAAAATTCAAGTAGACTATTTTTCTAAAAATTACACTGTTTACGCAATTGACCTGCCGGGCTTTGGCAAATCCAAAGCAAAAAGAACCAACTGGACAGTTGAAGAATATGCCAATGATGTAACCGCATTTATCGACAAAATGAATCTTAGAAATGTTGTAATTGTTGGGCATTCTATGGCAGGCGAAATTATGTTACAAACAGCATTAACCAACAATCCCAAAATAGTAGGTGTTGTAGGTGTTGATAATTTCAAAACTATTGACGTTGCATTTACTCCAGAGCAGATGAAACAAATGAATGATTTCTTTCCTATGCTTGAAAAAGACTTTAAAAATTCAGCCCCTGTATATGCCGATCTGATGCTTTTTCACCCAACAACTTCAAAGGAGGTGAAATACAGAGTAAAAACTGATTTTGCAAATAGCAATTCCGTTATTGGCTATGGAACATTTATGAACCAAATGCACTACGCATCTACCGATGCTCAAAGACTGGAACAGCTTAATTACAAGTTATACTTAATAAACAGCGACGGTTTTCCAACAAACGAGATAGGACTGAAAAAACATTGTAAAAATAGTTTTCAAGTGGAAACTATCTCGGCAACCGGACATTATCCAATGATAGAAAAACCGACTGAATTTAATTTGATATTAGAAAAAGTACTGACAGGAATGAAATAAATCGCAGCTAACAAGCACCCATAGAACATAGGAGGTTTAGTAATTAACAAACTTAAATAGATACGACATCAATGAAAAACACTTTTTTAATTTTTGCAATAGCAATGTTATTTTCATGTAACTCCAATCAAACAGACACTATGAAAATATCAAAAGAAGAAATGTTCAAGATTATAAAAGATTGTGATGATCAGTTTCGTGTTGGAGTACAAAAGCGTGATTCGGCATTAATTACCAATATGTATTCAGACAGTGCTCAATACATAATACCCAAAAAAGAGATTTTAGTGGGTAAAACTCAAATTGGGAAAGAATGGGCTGAATTTCTACGATTGAAGGAAAAACCAATTGATTTAATTTTAAATACCAAAGATGTCAGAGGTAATCGTGAAATTATTTATGAGACCGGCCAGGGCTATACCCTTTTAGCTGATTCATCAAAATGGGCATTCGGCTTTGTTAACGTTTGGCGGTTGCAGAAGGATGGATCATATAAATTAGAAATAGATATGTATAATTAGGAAGAGTGTATTGGAAATTTTGCAGCTTAAATTAATAGATTTCAACTTTTGGTATAGAAAATGCGAAGCTATTTCTCGTATTTTGCTTTTCAATGACAGACGCGAACACGGCTCCTTTTTTTTCTACGACTTATATCCTAAACGTTAGACGAAATGGTTTGTTATTCTCATTTTATGGACGGACGGTTTGATAATACTAAATCGTCTATTCCGGTCGGATGAAAAAACTGATGTATCTTTGCAGTTCATTACAGAACCCTATTTATGAAGAGATCCATCGAACTGCTATCGCCTGCCAAGAATGCCGAAATCGGTATAGAAGCCATCAACCACGGTGCCGACGCCGTATATATAGGAGCGCCCAAGTTTGGAGCCCGCTCTGCCGCCGGTAACTCCATTGCCGACATTGAAACGTTGACCGCTTATGCCCGTAAATTCGATGCAAGGGTGTACGTGGCACTCAATACTATTTTGCACGACGACGAGCTGGCCGAGGCCGAAAAGATGGCCTGGCAACTTTATCGTGCCGGTGTCGATGCACTCATCGTGCAGGATATGGCTCTTTTGGAGATGAATCTGCCGCCGATTGAACTTCATGCCAGTACGCAGACCAACAACCGTACCGTGGAGAAAGTGAAATTTCTGGAAGAGGCCGGTTTTGCTCAAATTGTTTTGGCTCGCGAATTGTCACTGGATCAGATACGGGAGATTGCCTCGCATACCAAAGCGCGCATCGAATGCTTTGTGCATGGCGCTTTGTGCGTGAGTTACAGCGGGCAGTGCTATGCCAGTCAGGCTACGCGCGGCCGCAGTGCCAACCGTGGCGAATGCGCGCAACTCTGCCGTTTGCCTTACTCGCTGGTAGATGCTTCCGGCAACCGACTTTCGCCCGAGGGGCATCTGTTGTCGTTGAAAGATCTCGATCTGTCGGCTCATCTCGGAGCCATGCTGGATGCGGGTGTTTCGTCGTTCAAAATAGAAGGACGGCTCAAGGAGATGGATTATGTAAAGAACCTAACGGCTTACTATCGGCAAAAGCTCGATGCGCTGCTGGAAGGTTCGGAGAAATACACCAAAGCTTCGGCTGGAACAGTAAGACACTTCTTTACACCCGATCCGCAACGAACCTTTCAACGTGGCGCTACCAGCTATTTTCTGACAGAACGAAACACGGGATTGGTTCAAACCGCCACGCCCAAATCGATAGGACAGCCGATAGGTATTGCTAAACGAATAGAACGGAATTCATTTTCGGTAAAAAGCCTTGTGCCGCTGGCCAATGGCGACGGGCTCTGCTATCTTGCTCCCGACGGTCAGTTTACTGGCATCCGGGTCAACCGCGTGGATGGCGATAACGTAACGCCTCTGAAAATGCCGCACCTGAAAAGTGGCATTATGCTCTACCGCAATTTCGACCAGGAGTTTGATAAGTTGCTGTCCAAAAAATCGGCGGAGAGAAAGATTCAGGTCGAACTGATACTCCGGGAGAGTGCAAACGGTATTTCCATCGAAGCCGACGCGGAAGGCAACCGCGTGATACTCTACATTCCGTGCGACAAAGAGTTGTCTACCAAAGATTTTTCGGATGTAAAGGAAAATATCAGGGTACAGTTCAGCAAACTGGGGAATACCGACTTTGAGTTGCAAAGCATCCGTACTGAATTTACATCGCCGTGGTTTTTCCCGGCATCGAAGGTAAGCGAATGGCGCCGCCAGATGATTGCCAAACTGGAACAGGCAGTCCGGATCAATCACCGCCCGCCACTACGTCCGAAAACAGACAACAAACCGGCATATCCCGAGCAATTGTTAACCTATAGGGGCAATGTGGCCAATGCAAAAGCGCGCTCATTTTATCAGGAGCACGGGGTGGGGAAGATAGAGGCGGCACTCGAAGCCGGAGGAAAATTGCAGCCCGGCCAGCCGGTAATGATAACCAAATACTGTCTGAAATACGAGATGGGCTGGTGTCCTTCGAAGCAACATCCGAAACAGGCTCCCCGCGAACCTTTCTATTTGCAGGGAAAGAACGATCGGTTTTTGCTGAAATTCGACTGTAAAAACTGCGAAATGCAGTTGCTGATTCCCTGAACACTATATTTTCGATTATCCGACCGTTACCCGTGCCAATCTTATGTTATCCGATACATTGAGCAATAACGCGACTATCCAGAGCTATAAGGATCAAATCATCCCGGTGCTGAAACATCTGCTGGAGACCGAGATGAAAGCCTATATAGAGTTGGTCTCGCTCCGGAAAAATGATTTTCTGGTTCGCGAAGGCGAAGTGTGTCACTACTATTACTTTGTATTGGAAGGCATCTTACGCAACTATTATATTAAGGACGGGACGGAAATTACTACCAACTTCGATTTTCCGAACGACATTGCCGCCAACTTTACCAGTCTGATGTTGCAACAAAAGAGCATGGGCTACATACAGGCAATGACCGCTTGCAAAATATACCGCATGAAAGCCTCCGATTTTGACGAGATAAAGGCGCAAAATCCGTTTATGCAGCAAATCAAAGAGATTCTGGTGTCGGGGTATGTTATCTTGCTCGAAGAACGGCTCTATTCATTGCAATTTTGTACGGCTGCCGAGCGCTATCACTTTATGATGGAGCGCTATCCTCATTTTCTGCAGCAAATTCCGCTTACCTATATTGCCTCTTATCTGGGCATCAGTCTGGAGACCCTGAGTCGAATAAGGGCAAAATACTAACCCCCGATTTATTTGACATATATCAAATGTTACCTGCGTACAGAAGTATACTTTTGTAGAAAAAATTAAGGCAAAAGTATTCTGTGGACTTAGTAACTTTGTCTGGATAAAAAGTTAAGGGTAAAAACTTACTTTTGCATTATGACAACAACCAGAAAGCATTATAGCCGT
>Ga0183099_1000330_pt1 | contig 37321 bp, 30 predicted proteins | sample Biomet1_FD_127788 | JGI IMG/M metagenome (GOLD analysis project Ga0183099, IMG submission 127788) | Microbial communities from bioreactor (seeded with anoxic lake sediment) at LBNL, California, USA - Biofuel metagenome 1 | ecosystem: Engineered > Bioreactor > Anaerobic > Unclassified ... | reverse complement strand
AGAGGAATTCCAAACAAGTTAAGTCAAATACAGTCGATATGTTAAAAAGACATTGCGGAGCAGACAAATTTATTGGCACTTAATGCGGCTATTGAAGCGGCTCGGGCGGGGAGAGGCTGGTCGGGGCTTTAAGGTTGTTGCGACGGAAGTCCGCAATCTTGCGGATCAATCGCGGGTGGCGGCGCAGCGCATTGGAGAAATTATTCATGGCATCGAAAAGCAAATTGTCATGATCACAAATGAAATGACGGCCCGCAATCATGAATTGGCAAAAGGCGTAGAGTTTGCTACCGTGGCAGGACAATCTTTTGGTGGGATTGTCGAACAGATCGCCGTTTTGGATCAAGCGGTTCAAAGCATTCACGCAACGACGACGGTATTGAGGCAACATGATCAGATGATGGGCGCGGCGATGACGGATATTGATGGTGTGACCAAGGAGAATTTTCATCGGGCGGCGGATATCAGCTTGGCTAGTGGTGCGCAGACGGCTGCCTGTGATAAAATTTCAGCTGGCAGTCGGGAATTGACAAATTTAGCGGCTGCTTTGCAAAACATGATATGCCAGTTTCGTTATTGAAGCGAGTTCGGGAGCCGAATTTAATGCGGCCCTGTCTTAGATAATATTTTGCCGGAGATGTGGATCGTTTGAGGTATATAAAAAGCAGCTCATTTGACGGGGTTTGGTCAAATGAGCTGCTTTTGTATGCCTGAGAAAATGCTAGGACATGCAACATATCATATCAGCAGGGAATCTCTTTCCTTGTACCGTGCCAGCAGCAATTCGGTTTCTACGGAAATGACTCCCTCGTTTTTTTTGAGCTGTTCAATAAAATGAGCAGCATGGTCCTGATCGTCAAGGAGTGCGTGTACATGAAGATGTGGCTTGCCACTCATGGCATAAACATTGGTAATCTCTTCCGAGGCGAGGAGCCTTTCGGCAATAGCATCCAGGTAATGCCATTTGGTTTCGATGTTAAAAAACAGGGAAAGTTGTTTGCCGGCTTTCAGTGGATTGACAACGATAGTGAAATGTTCGATAATACCGCGTTCTACGAGTTGGTGTACGCGTTCACGCACGGCTGCGCGCGTGAGGCCGATGAGCCTTCCGAGTTCCGCGTGACTTATACGGCCGTCACTAGAGAGGATGTCTAATATCTTTTCATCGGTTTCATCTAAATTTTTAAATTTCATAGCAATTCGCTCCTTTTTACTTGCGGTTTGATTCGCTTTGTTTTATACTTACGTTATAATAATACACTAAAAACTATACAAATGTATATGGATTAATTTACATATGTATGGTTTGACGTGCGCCTGCTAAAATATAGGGAATGGGGTTTTATGTATGGATATGGAAATGGACATTCAAAAAAGATGTCCTCATTTTTGTTGGGAACTTTTTAAATCAACGTTTCTCATCAGTGCCTTTACGGTGGGCGGTGGTTTTGTTTTGATACCACTTTTGAAGGCTAAGTACGTCGATGAGTATGCATGGATAACCGATAAGGATGCACTGGATCTGGTTGCCATTGCCCAATCAATGCCTGGCGTCGTAGCCGTCAACGCTTCCATCATTCTGGGATATCGTATGGCGGGGTTAACTGGTACGGCGATTGCATTGATTGCAACCGTATTGCCGCCGCTAATTACTCTTTCTGCTATTTCTTACTGCTATGATATTTTTGCCGCCAATCCGTATATTCAGTTGGTGTTGAAGGGCATGCAGTGCGGAGCAACCGCACTTATTGTAAATGTTGGCATTAATCTTCTAAAGAAAGAACTTAAAAAGAAGCTTGCCCTGCCGATTGCGATTATTGTTTTTACATTTATCGCGAATCTTTGCTTTGATTGTAACATAATGTATTTGATTCTGTTTGACGGTATTATTGGCTTTTTATTCCTTCGGGCAGAAAAATATAATTGACGGAGGTCTTTACATGATTTACGTGCAGCTTTTTTGGGAATTTGTTCAGGTAGGTGTTTTTTGTGTTGGCGGGGGATATGCTTCGATGCCGCTTATTCAAGCGAGAGTGATCGAGGCACATCATTGGTTGAATATGAGCGAGTTTGTCGATATTTTTACGATTTCACAGATGACGCCGGGGCCGATTGGTATCAATGCGGCAACTTTTGTCGGCATGAAAGTGGCAGGGATTGGCGGGGCGATCGCGGCGACTTTCGGTTTTGTGGTGCCATCGCTGATCATTGGCATAATTCTTGCCAAGCTCTTTTTTAAGTATGGTGATATTGGGCCAGTTAAAGGGATTCTGAATGGTTTGCGGCCTGCTGTTGTTGCGCTTATTTGTGTGGCGGGTCTCAGTTTTATTTTGTTAGCACTGTGGAATACGGAAACCATGCCATCTGATTTTATGGCAATAGACTGGTCTGGCGTGCTTATTCTAGGTTTATCACTGGTAGCGATTCAGCGGAAAATGGGTGTTATCCGTGTTTTGCTGGCTTCGGGTGTTTTAGGACTTTGCATTGGGCTGTTGCATACTCTTTAAGTATAAGGTGACGAGGCTGATTTAAAAAGCCTTGTCTTTTTTTATGCGTAAAATATAAAATTGTCTGAACCAAAATGAAATTGTGCTCGTATTTAGTACAGGAAAGAAAATTTGGGGAGAATAGGTGATTTTTTTGAAGCGTTTATGTTTATGGGCAATGGTGCTGTTTTTTTCTTTAGGCAGCAACCATGCAGGGGCTGATCCGTGGGCTGGAGTGGAGTTGCCGGTGGTGACCGGAACTTATGGGGTTGGTACAGTGGAAGTGCCGATGGTAGATTTGCAGCGGCCGGGTGTATATGCGGACGGCGGCACATCTCGTTACAGGGAAATTATGACACAGATATGGTATCCGGCAGCATCAGGGGCGACTGGACAGAAAAGTACATATTTGGATGAAGTTACGATGGAATATATGTTAAAGGATAATAAAATTCCTGGTATTGACAAGAATAGTCGCTTTCAAGTTAAGACACATGCACTGCTTAATGCGCCTATTGCTGCAGGGACACGCCCGTTTCCGGTATTGATATTTTCGCAGGGTTTTGGGACAACCTATTTCCTCTATCAAAGCATTTTGGAAGATCTTGCTTCCCATGGCTATATTGTCGTGGCGGTTAATTCACCAAACTTTGCAGGTATCACAAAATTTCCGGATGAGCCGAGCCGTATGCTGCCAACGTTTGTTAAGGATGATGAGGAAGTTGCCTATTTAGCGAAGCGTTTTCCGGAAATCACAGAAGATCTGCGTTTTGTGGTTGGGCGGCTACCGCAGCTGAATAAGGATTTCAGTTTGCCGTTGGCGACGAGGGTGGATGTCCATCGGGTTGGGTGTTTTGGGCATTCTTATGGTGGCGCGGCGGCCATTCAAGCTGCGAGTGAAGATTCTAAAATTGTAGCTGGAGCTAATCTCGACGGATCGTTTTGGGGTGAAGCTTTTAAGCTGCCGATCCTTAAACCGATGCTGCTCGTTGCCAATGAAGAAAGCTATGAAGGTGATTTGACGATGCAGACTTTTGAGACAAATATGGGAAAAACAAGTTGCGGCATTAAGGTGAAGGGCTTGACGCCTTTGTCACATAGCGGATTTTCTGATACACAGTTATTGATGGCCTCCTTGACAGAAGATGAGCCAGGAAAAATAAAGGCGGATCGGCTGATTCAGCTCACACGTGCCAGTGTTCGAACTTTTTTTGACCATGAGCTTAAGCATGCGGGAGCAAAAGAGATGCAGGATTTTAAGCGAGCGTTTCCAGAGGCGGTCATTGAAGAAAAATAAAGTGAGTGGAACATAAGTCTGTAAGGTTATTGCTTACAAAAAATATAATAGCAAAAGGTGGCCCAATGATGAAGTATAAGAAAAGTTTAATGGTGGCGTTGGCAGCTGTAGTGATTTTTTCAATGCGCAGTGTTATGGCGGCGGCCCCGGATTTTGTTTTATTTTACGACAAGGGAAATGTGCAGGCGTATGTTGATCAAGAGAGTCTGACCTATGATGGAAAAATCATTGATAGTTGGTTGAAACTGGATATTGGCAGCCAATCCTATGTAATTGACTATTTATTTGATACACAAGAAAAAAAGATGAAAGCAGTAAAACAGCGCAAATATGACAGCCATAAGGAACTCGGGAAAGAGGAAAAAGTAAATGATATATGGCAAACGATTGATACAAGCAACATGGAGCTTTATGAGAAGTTGTTGGAAAAAGTAGAAAAACAGCGAGTTTTAGCGAAATGATTTTCTAGAAAAAAACGCAATCGGTATCGTCTATTCTGTATAAGGCATACGGATTAGGCTTACAAGATATAGGTGTAAACGTAAAAATAACCGCGCGACGAATTTGTCACGCGGTTATTCTCAATCAGGCGCATTCACTGCTGGCGATTGGTTCCCGATCCAAAACATAGGTCAGCATAAAGGTTACGAGGCAGGCCAGCCATTCAAGATAAATGACATGGGGGACAATGTGGACGGCTGGCGTGACTTGCCATAAAATCAGGACGATAACACCTGTCATAATCGTATAGAAAGCGGAATTTTTCCGGCAATACTGCGGGGCAAACAGGGTGAAGAGCATCGTTATGGTAAATGCGGCGGTGAGGCTAAGCCCGATCATAAGGGTGGAAATAATGCCGCTGATGGTCATCGCCAGGGTAAGGGTGAGTAAACCTAGTAAAACAACAGCACTTTTCGTTACCCGGACAAATTTTTTCTCGCTTACGCTGGGGTTGTAGAATTTTTTATAAATATCCTGCGAAAAGAGCGTAGCCGAGCTGAGCAATAGGTTGCAGGCAGTGGATACATCGGCTGCCCACAATGCAGCCAGGGTAATGCCTGCTAGGATCGGGTCTAAGGACATGATGGTCATGGGCAGTGCCAGTGCAGGCGTAACATCGGGGAACATGGATTTAGCGATGACACCCATTAAGGCACTGACAAAGCCTATGGGCAGCATCATGAATCCACCGATAATAAAACCGCGCTGTGCAGTACGCACATCCTTGGCTCCCAGCGATATTTGAATGATGCTTTGCAGAGACAGGTTGACAGTTACTAAGACCATAATCCAGGTGATGATACCAAGAATGCCAACGCCGTCAAAAAAATCCATGTAAGGAATATTTACTGGCAGTTGCGCTTCCAGTGCGGATAGGCCACCGACGGATTTTACCCCGACAATGGTGGCAAGGATAATGCCAATGTACTTTAGACTGACATTTAAGAGATTGGATAAACTGGCTGACCACATGCCGCCAATCGTAGTGATGCCGATAAATACGACGGCACTTGTCAGCATGCCTCCCGTCAGACTGAATACTTCCGGCAGCAAGGCACACAGAATACTGCCGCCAGCGATGTACTGAAGGGACATAATTACCAGCTGGATCACGATCTGGCAAGCAATCCCGGCAATCATGCCTTTTTTATCATAATAGCGGCCCAGTAATTCGGGAATGGTTGTGATGTTGAGTTCACGGTATTTTTTTGCGACTAACAGACCCATGACAATCGCACCGATTCCCCAAGCTGTGGTATACCATCCGGCGGAAAGCCCCACCTTATAGGCTTGTTCAGCTACGCCGATCGTTGATGCGCCGCCGACAGCAAGGCCAACAATGGATACGGTGATGAGTGGTACCGTAAGTTGTCTGCCCGCGAGCACATAGTTGGCTGAATTGCCGGCAGAACGGCGTTTGGCATAATAACTGATTACAAAGAGCAAGAGAATATAACAACTGACGATGATAAAAGGAATATGCATAATGACCTCCTAAAAATATAAAGATATATGAGATTTTTATCCTATGGCCATAGAAATAAAAAAATCGCCCCTGAAAAAGGGACGATAGTTACCGTGGTACCACCCAACTTGATCTTAGACAAATAAAAAAGAGCAGTACCATGAGGGGCGAAAAAGCCGCGGTACCACCCTGTTTAATCCTAAGATCACTTTACGTCTGTAACGCAGACAATACGGCGAGACCTACTATAGTTCAGCCTGCAGCTCAGGAAGGAACTTCATCCGGCCTTTTCAACTAGTTCACACCAACCACTAGCTCTCTGTCTGAAAAGCACTGAATTACTTTTTTCCGTCATCACCAATAAATATATGATATTATGTATGATTATAGACAGCTAGTAGAAGTTTGTCAACATATTTTACACAACAGCCTATGTATGGATTGTAATTTTGTCAACTACATACTGTTGCGGATCGTGCAGATAAGGGCAAAGTTCTTCTTGCTTACAGTATTAAATCCCAGCGTTCTTCTAAAATGTCATTACCCCATTCCAGGTTTTTATGGGTGGCCGTTATTTTAAACCCTTTGCTCTGGTAAATATGTCTAGCCGTTTTCAATGCGCTGATGGTTTCCAGAAAAACATGCGTATAGCCTTTATCCTGGCAAAAGAGAAGCGCCCTATCAATTAGTCTGTGGCCCAATCCTTTGCCACGAGTTTCGGGTTCGAGAAGATAATATCTTAGTTGGGCTGTTTGGTTATCTGCTTTTGCGATGGCGATACTGCCGACGGGACGGTTCTCTATAGTAGCGATCAACAGGCATTCTTTGTTGGCGTCAAAATTTTTGGCGAAATCATGTATGCTCTGTGCCACATAAGAGCCGAAAATAGGAGATAAATTATATTCAGCTTGATATAAGCTTTGATGGCGCGAAATGATGTAATCTATGTCCGTTGGAATAAAATCACGAATGGTGATAGGCTCGAGTGCTTCTGAAATTTTTGTTTTTATGCACTGCATGGAAACTAAAATATCCGCGACCTCCTCTGGGTTTAAGTTTTTGATGAGATGGAGAATTTGTTCGTTGGATTTTTGATTAAGATTTTCTATAACAGAGGAGCCTTTTTCACTGAGTACGATAAAATTAAGGCGCCGATCTTGTGGGGGTTGTACCCTTGTAATCAGCAAGTCTTTTTCAAAATGTCGAAGGATTCTGCTCATATAACTGTGGTCAATTTTTAGGTGGTCGGCTAAATTGTTTGCTGTGCAATGGTTTTTTTTGCTGATTTCCAGCAAAACCCGTGCCTCGGTTAAAGAATAACCGCTGTCGAGAATGTACTGATCAAGCAGACCTAATACATTTGTATAAAACCGATTGAAACTTCGGATTTGAGAAATGGGAGCGATTATATGCTTCATGATTTACACCTCATATAAAAAAAATAGTGGACTCGGTCCCTTGATTTATCAGTATAAAACAAATAGTGGATAAAGTCCATTAATTTTTACGGTGTCGCGGTCAAAGTTCAGAAGAAAGCTCTTGGCTTAGGTGCGGTTGGCTGTTTTATAAGGTATATTCGTTTGGGCTGATAAAAAGTTGTGAAATAAAAAATCTTGACATTGATTGGGAAAAACCGTACAATAAAAAAGATTTTGTGAAATGTAAGACTAATGACCTAAACACAATTTAATATTAGCAAATTTATCGAAAGATAAAGACGCAAAGCTATGGGTCTAAGGACAGGGTTGTCTATGATTGCCAAGCTGCCAACTAGCAGAATGCGAATTGTTTATAGAGACAGAAGCTCCTAGTGGACTTCTGTCTTTTTTTGACCTCAAAATAATAGCGGCCGTATTTCTGTTGCACGGAAAAGAAAAAAGACGGTTGGTTGTAATGTTAAAATTAAGGGAAGGAAGCAGTCTTCATTATGGAGAGGAAGAAAAAATGCAAGTAACAATTAGAGAAAAAATCATGGGGGCTTTTTTACTGGTTATTGTAACCGTAGCATTGATGAGCGGCTACACGTATTACAAAATTGGACAGATCAACGAGCAATACCAAAGCGTTGCCAAAAGTAATATTGAAAAAATAATATTAGTTGAAGAATTGAACAGCAGTATTATTGAAGAGTCAGCGATGGTGCGGAAGTTTACGATTACGGCAGATCCGGCAGCGATTGAAAGCTTCAATTCGCTGAAAGAAAAATCAAATAAGACAATAGCGAGAATGGAAGAAGTTTTTGTCACGGAAAAGGCAAAAAAGGCAATCGCGGAATTGAAACCGGCTAAGGCAGAATATGAAGAATTCTCCCGGCAGGCAATTGAAGCAAAACAGAGAAATGATCAGGAAAAACAGATGGCAGTCATTAAGCAAGGGGTTAAACCGTATGATACTGCTAAAATGAAGAGTGAAGAACTGTTAGTGATGCTCAAAACTTTTACGGAAAGCGAACAGGCAAAAATACAGGCGGAAAGCAGCACCAATCAGACGATATTGTTGATCATTAATGTGCTGGTTATCCTATTGTCGATTGCTGTCAGCATAAAACTGAGCAAAGGAATCTCCGGTGTGGCGCAGGAATTGCTACAGGCAGCGAATGATATTGCTGCGGGAAAATTAACCGCGGCGAAGATTCAGGTAAAGTCAACGGATGAACTCGGGAAACTGGCAGAGAGCTTCAATGTAATGAAGGACAGTATGCGGAAATTGATTCAGCATGTAGTGGATGCATCAGAGCAAGTGGCTGCTTCTTCGGAGCAATTGACCGCTAGTGCCAGTCAATCCGCGGAGGCTGGCAATCATGTGGCAATGGCTATTGCGGAAGTCGCACAAGGGGCCGAGCGGCAATTGGAATCAACGCATAAAATTTCTTGCGAAGTAATGGAACGATCGGCTGAAGTACAGCAGGCTGCTGGCAATGCACAATCGGTCAATCAGGTATCGAGTGAAGCGGCAAAGATGGCGCAGGTCGGCAGTGGTGCTATAGAAAAAGCGGTTGATCAGATGCAGCAGATTGAGGACAATGTGACGCATTCTGTTGAAGTTGTAGCTAAACTAGGCGAACGGTCCAAAGAGATTGGGCAGATTATCGATACAATTTCTGGAATTGCCGGGCAGACAAACCTCTTGGCATTGAATGCAGCGATTGAGGCGGCTCGAGCCGGTGACCAAGGGCGTGGTTTTGCCGTCGTAGCCGAAGAGGTGCGAAAACTGGCAGAACAGTCGCAGGAAGCCGCTAAACAAATTGCTGCCTTGATTGGGGAAATCCAGGAAGATACCGGGCGTGCTGTTGTGGTCATGCGTGAAAGTCCGCAGCTGGTTAAAAGCGGCTCGGAAGTCGTCGGTCAGGCCGGGGCGGCATTCAAAAAGATTACCAGAAGAATTGAGGACATCGACGGACAGGTGCAGGAGATTTCGTCGGCAATGCAGCAGTTGGCTCGGGGCAATGAGCAATTCGTTCATGTTGTTGGCCAAATTGAAGAGCTCAGCAAAGCGACGGTGGAAAAGACGCAAACGGTATCAGCAGCTACTGAAGAACAGTCAGCTTCTACCGAGGAAATCGCCGCTTCCAGCCAGGCTCTGGCGACCATGGCGGAAAGTCTGCGGGAGTCAGTGTCTAGTTTTCGCTTGAACTAGGCTGTTGAATACTCCGTGTGATGCTTAAGGAAAACGCTGTTTTTTTAGAAAATTCGGCTGCATGAATCATGCGAAGGCAATTCGAATTTTGATTTTGAAACAATAAAAGAGCTAACCCCCGAATTTTTCGTGTGTTAGCTCTTTTTGCTATAAATTTTTAGTCATCAACTAAGGATGTCGATTTTATAGTAAATAGCCTTGCGGATCATTTGCTGTATAAACTATCGCTTTCCGCGAACTTCGTCTAAATAACTATAAATTGTTACTTTGGAAAGCCCCATACTGCTTGCTACCTTATCGATAGCTCCTTTTACTAAGAAGACGCCTTTTTCATCCATGAAACGGATGACTTCTACATTGTTTTTTCGCTTTTGATTGCCGATATTGCTGTTTGTTAAAATATTTTCAATGAGATGATCGAGAATTGACGTTACATTTTGGTCGGGGCTCTCATCTTTACTGGTAGGAGGTTCTTCTTTATTTCCAGGTAAAAAATCAATTAATTCTTGTTGTTTCAGATAGGATAAAGTTAAATCACAATTAATACAGAGCATCCCAATCACTTCATCTTGAAGATCACGTATGAGTGAGGAGGATGCTTTTATTTTTAGGCCCTGTTCAGTTTCAAAAACATAGTTTATCGTACAATCATTTTTAAAGTTTTTGCTCAATAATACTTGTCGAATGAGATGGTTAAAGGATTGCCCTTCTTGTCGCCCGGTTACGGTTCCATTGGCCACATACACCACAGAACTTTCGGGTTGGGTTAAGTCATGAAGGACAACTTCGCAGCTTTTACCAAAAGTTTGTGTGATCATATTGGCTACGGGGATATATGATTTTAAAATGGGGTGCATTAATTTCGCCTCGATTAATATAAGTTTTTATATAAATATAGCTTTAGTAAGAGGATTTTGTCAATGGGCTATATTATAATACAAGTTTGGCAGAGCTTTGTTTACTGGTGTATATAGAGGAGATTGTAATTTAATGAGAATGCAGTTAGTAATTTTTTTATATAAAAAAATATATAAAATCATTGACTTTGTATAAAAAAGTATATATATTAAAGCTACAGAAAATTCTTAAGGGATTTATGAAGTGTCTGGAGGATGGAGGGGATTTGATTAAGCCGAAGGATATAAAGCGGTAGTCAGCACTTCTTTTGGAGTATAATTTTATAGCTGAAAGGAAGAATCGTGAAAAAATGAAGAAAATACAACCAATATATCAAATGGGGAATAAAGGCCATTATACGCCGGGAATTATTTCTCAAGGAATGCTGTATGTATCGGGACAGCTTTCCAGAAATCCAGATACACAAGAAGTTCCTTCTGGTGGAGTGGCTGAACATATGAGGGTTGCTTTGCAGAATCTAGATCGGGTGCTAAAAGCGGCGAATGTTACGCGGCATCAGGTCGTAAAGTGTACACTCCATCTTGCAGATATCGAAGATTGGGAGGCTGTAAACCAAGAATATGCAGTATTTTTTGGACAACACAAGCCAGCACGTATTATTTGTCAGGTGGGAAAGCTGCATTTTGGTTGTTTGGTAGAAATCGAAGCAATTGCGGAGGTGGATGAAAAATGAAGTTTGTTTGTTCGAAATGTGGAACCATAACAGAGGTAACAACACGTTTGGCAAAGTGTGCTTGCGGTGGTTTATGGAAGTTAAATTTTCAACCGCCCAAGTTTGATCTTTCCCTTGTGGATGGTAATACTTGGAGTATTTTTCGTTATCGGAAGTTTATGGCAATTGAAGGAGCTGTTTGGGAAGACGTCACTTTAGGTGAGGGAATGACGCCGATTGTAAAACTTGATGAAGATGTCTTATTAAAAATGGACTATTTTATGCCGACGTTATCTTTTAAAGATCGTGGTGCGGCGGTGCTGATTGCACATTGTAAGGCGATTGGTGTAGATTCTGTTGTTCAGGATAGCAGTGGAAATGCTGGTAATAGTGTCGCGGCTTATTGCGGGAAGGCTGGTATTAATTGTGAGATTTTTGTTCCAGCAGGAACATCCGACAAGAAGATCCATATGATTCAATCACATAACGCCAAAGTGAATATTGTACCGGGGAATCGTGATCATTGTGCCGATGTCTGCCGGGAAAAAGCGGAGAAGGAAGGTATATATTATGCCAATCATGTATATAATCCACTTTTTTATGAAGGAACAAAGACATATATTTATGAAACGTATGAACAGCTTCACCGCATACCGGCGAATATTTTCATTCCGCTGGGAAATGGAACTTTGTTTATTGGTATCGTAAAAGCGTTGGAAGAATTATTGCGTAGCGGCATTATTGATGAAATGCCGCAGCTTGTAGGCGTGCAAAGTGAAAAATGCAAGCCGTTCATTGTGGCAGTAGATCATAAAGAAAAAGAACCGGCAATGGTAAAGGTTGAAGAAACTATGGCGGAAGGAATAGCCATTGGGGTACCGATGCGCGGGACGGAAATTTTAGAATATATTTACAAATATAATGTTCGTATGATAGCATCACCGGAAAATCGTATTTTGGAAGCTAGAAAATTGTTGTCAACGAAAGGCATTTATTGTGAACACACAACGGCGGCTATATATGCTGCGTATGTAAGGTATTGTGAAATTTACGGTAAAACGTCGGATTGTTTGATTTCAATGTGTGGTGCAGGTCTTAAATCGGATCATTAATAAAATTTGGAAATGCAATTTGTTTTTGAAACAAAGAGGCCTGCACTCGTATGGGCAGACCTCTTTGTGGCGTGTATAAAATTATGTTTGTTGTTTTTGTTGTAAGAGCATCTAGGCTATACTTTGCAATATATCCAAGAAGTTCTTATCGTTAGGGGGGAGTGGGATTTCTATAGCCGGTGGGAATATGGCTGAATTAGATATTAAAAAATGGAATACATCTCTGTGAATCATAGGCTTTCAGATGATGGATTTAAATAAAAACAACACAGTTTCTTCCCTGTTTTTCCCTTTAAATAATGCATCATCGGCTTTTTTTATTGTATCATCGATCCTTTCATGATCTTCGTTAACGGTTACGCCAAAGGTCGACGTAATGGATACTTTACTGCCATTATATTCAATAAATTCTTTTTCGCTGATTTTTCGGATTGTATCTGCCAGCAGGATGGCAGCCTCAAGTTCTGTTTCGGGAAGTAAAATAAGAAATTCTTCCCCGCCCCATCTGGATACAAATCCTCGTTCGCCAACGGTATCTTGTAAATTTTTGGCGGCTTTTTTTAGTACTAGATCCCCACAGTCATGTCCGAAGGTATCGTTTACTTTCTTAAAATAATCGATATCTGAAATGATAACTGAAAATTTATTTTTGGTTTTTTTATAATGTTTAAATTCATTTTCAAGCTTTTCCATAATGTATCGTCTGTTGTATAGTCCGGTCAATGGATCGGTTTGTGAAATAAGTTCTAATTTTTCCATGTCACATTGCATAGAAACTATTTTAGATGCCGAAGCTATTCCCAAAAACACAAGTATATATCCCACGATGATGAATAACAAAAACAATATCATAGCATATATCGAATTAAAATTTTTTACCTGTGAAATGTATGTTGGTGTTGTAAAGTTAGTAATTAACAATAAAAAGGCAATAAACGGATATAAAGACATATATCGTATGGTTTTATCAGACACTAAGTTAAGCGTTGTTTTATAATGTTTTCCTATCCAAAAATAAGATGTTACTACGAATAGCATATTGATACTGTTTCTAAAAAAGTATATAAGGTTTTGCGTAGAAGTAATATCATATATACTTGAAATGGATACGGCCAATGGCGTAGCAATAAGAAGTGTAATTGTGGAAAACATCCAAATACTAAAGAGGGTAAATATTTTTTTTGATAAGGATTCTTTAAAAACTAAGTTGAAATATAGTAGGTAAGAAAAGGCGGCACAATACATGATGAACTTAAAAATTTCCTCGTTGTGTACATATTTGGGAGCATAAATGCCAATTAAAAAAACAAATAACGTATTTAATGTAAAAGCAAAAATACAGAAAGTTACGTTTTTTTTCCTTGTAAGCAGGCTGTGTCCTGTTAAAATGAAAATGAGGATTTTTAAAAATGAGTATATACTATACGGCACCATCTTATCTACTCCTACGTATCTAAATTTAATTAATACTTCTGTCGTAGACCCATTTATAAAAATATTAATTATGGCATGTTATTTTATAAGGATTATTTACCCATACAAAAATTATAACATATTTTTCATCATTACATTATGGATGTCTAAAATTTTGGATAGGCTCCAATAAAATGGACAGTTTTCTTGAGGAGCTGCTAGAATAATAAGAAAACAAAAGGAGTAGCCAAATGGAAAAACGAACAAGACGAGAATTTATTAAGGAATTCAAACAACAAATGGCGTATGTTTATTGGTTTAACAATAAATGAATTCATGGAAGTTTAAGATATAAAAGTTCGGTAGAATTCAGGCAGGCACTCCTCTGAAAAATTGTCTAGAAAAGTGTTGCCAATCCATGATAAGTATAATTGAAATTTTAATAAGTACATCTAACTTGAAAATATTACCGATTAGGGGATGTTGTGCTGATTTTTATGTGATTCCGTTACCAAAAAATTATTTTGTTGAGTGATAATGGTTATATTTTATAGCTTTAAATATATGTGCTATAATAGACAGGTATTATGAATTTCGGAGGAAAAATTTTTTTATGACAAGTGAAAATAAATTATTTACAATTTTAAACTACGGATGTCAGATGAATATCAGTGACTCGGAACGCATGGCGGGGCAGCTGGCTGATATGGGGTATACGGCAACTGAAAATATGGATGAAGCAGATGTCATTCTGCTCAATACCTGTTGTGTGCGCGAGAGCGCCGAGGATAAAATCCACGGAAAAATCGGCGAAATCAAGCATTTGAAGCTGGCTAAGCCGCATTTGGTCTTTGGTGTGACGGGCTGCATGGCGCAAAAGGATGGGGATGCACTGCTTAAGCGCGCTCCACATGTGGATTTTGTGCTTGGGACGAATAAGGTTCATGAACTGGCGCGCGTGATTCGGGAAGTGCAGGCATCCAATGGTCATGTTGTCGAACTTTCCACCGGGGATGCAATTTTACCAGATGAGGTCAAAGCGCAGCGCGGCGGTACTTTGTCGGCCTGGGTGCCGATTATGTATGGCTGCAACAATTTCTGTACATACTGCATCGTGCCGTATGTGCGCGGCCGAGAACGCAGCCGTGCACTGGAAGATGTTGTTAAAGAAGTCGAAGATGTGGTCGCGCAGGGCTTTAAGGAAGTCACTTTGCTTGGCCAGAACGTCAATTCTTATGGCAAGGATACAAGTGGTGCGGATTTTGCAGAACTTTTGCAGGCCGTGGATGAAGTCAAAGGGATCGAACGCGTGCGTTATATGACATCGCATCCGCGCGATCTCAGTGATAAGGCGATCGAGATCATTAAAAACAGTGCGCATATCTGTGAACAGTTCCATCTGCCCGTGCAATACGGCAGTGACAAGCTTTTAAAAGCGATGAACCGGGGCTATACGACGGATTATTATCGCAGTCTCGTCCAAAAAATTCGCGCGGCGGTGCCGAATGCGAGCATTACGACGGATTTGATCGTCGGCTTTCCGGGAGAAACCGAAGAGGATTTTGCGCAGATGCTCGATTTCTTGAAAGAAATCCGTTATGATGCGGCGTATACGTTCTTGTATTCGAAACGCTCGGGGACCCCGGCAGCGGAAATGGAAAACCAGGTCGCGGATGCGGTGAAGCATGAACGCCTGCAAAAATTAATGGATGTACAAAATGCAATTAGTCTGGAAATCAATGAACAGTTGCGCGGGCAGACGATCGAAGTGCTGGTCGAAGGGCCGAGCCGCAAGGACGAAAATGTCTGGACGGGTCGTACGCGCACGAACAAGATCATCCTTTGGGAAAAATCCGGGACGGAAAAGATCGGTGATCTTGTACAGGTTAAGATCGCCCAGCCGCAGACTTGGGTTCTTAAGGGGCAGTTGGTAAACGCATAGAAATCGAAGAGGGCTGCTTACAGCCCTCTTTTTTGAACGGAGGTATAATAATGGCATTAACACCAATGATGCAGCAGTATCAGGAGACAAAACAGCGTCATCCCGAGGAAATCCTGTTTTTCCGGCTGGGGGATTTTTACGAGATGTTTTTTGAGGACGCGAAATTAGCTTCGCGAGAACTGGAAATCACTTTGACGGGGCGGGATGCCGGGATGCCCGAGCGGATTCCCATGTGTGGGATTCCCTATCATGCGGCGGAAAATTACATAAATAAACTCGTTGCCAAGGGGTATAAAGTTGCCATCTGTGAACAGATCGGCGATCCAAAGGCCAAGGGATTGACGAAGCGCGAGGTCATTAAGATCATTACGCCGGGTACAGTGCTTTCCGAATCAGCTTTGGCCGGATCGGGCAACAACTATATCGCCCTGCTTTACGAAAAGGGTGAGGAAATCGTTTTGGCCGGGGCGGATATTTCGACGGGCGAATGTTTTTATGGAATCTACCGGGGGGCTGATCGCAAGCAGATGCTCTTTGATGAGCTTTACCGCTTGATGATGCCGGAAATTCTGTTGGTTGGGGATTTCTCCTATCGAGAGGATTTAAACGAATTTGTTGAGCTGCGGCTGGGCAGGTGTTCCTTTACGACAATCCCCGGAGTTTCGGCGGCAGTAGACGATCGCATCGTGCAGCATTTCGACGCGGAGAATCGTCCGGAGCAGGAAAATGGGCGCGAAGCGGTGGCAACATTGCTCGATTATTTGCATGAAACGGTTAAGACGGATTTGACGCACTTAAATAAGTTGACGTATCTGGACGCTTCAGAAAATCTGGTTGTCGACACCTATACGCTGCGCAATCTCGAAATCACCCGCAATCTGCGTGATGGCGGGAAAAAGGATACGTTGCTCGACGTGCTCGATTTTACCCAGACCGCAATGGGCAGCCGCCTTTTGAAAAAATGGCTGGAGTATCCGCTGCTCAGCATCGGCAAGATCAATGACCGTCTGGATGCAGTGGGAGAGCTTGTCGAAGGGTTTTCCCTCAGAGCTTCTCTGGCCGAGCAGCTTAAGGGGATTTATGATTTTGAGAGGCTTTTGACGCGCATCGAAGTCGGCACGGCCAATGCGCGGGATCTGATCTCCCTTAAGGTGTCGCTTGCATCTTTGCCGGCGATCAAGGATGCGTTGGCTAAAGCTGGTGCCAGACTTTTGCAGGGCTGCTACAACGAAATTGATGTTTATGGCGAAACGGTCGCTCTTTTGACGCGAGCCATTATCGACGAACCTGGTTTTTCCTTGCGCGAGGGCGGAATTATCAAGGGGGGCTATAATGCCGAGCTTGATGAATACCGGCGGATTGCGAAGGACAGCAAGCAGCTTTTGCAGGAAATGGAAGACAAAGAAAAAGAAAATACGGGCATTCGTTCGCTGAAAATCGGCTATAACAAAGTGTTTGGCTATTACATTGAAGTGCGGCACAGTGGCACGGATGCGGTGCCGGATACCTATGTGCGGAAGCAGACACTGGCCAATGCCGAGCGCTATATTACGCCGGAGCTTAAGGAGTTTGAGACAAAGATCCTCGGTGCACAGGAAAAAATCGTCAATATTGAGTATCAGCTGTTCACGGAAGTGCGCGATGAAATCAAGGCCAAAATCAGCAGTATTCAGCAGACGGCTCATAAAATTGCCGTTGTTGATACGCTGGTCAGTCTGGCGGAAGCAGCCAGCCAATACAATTATACGCGGCCGCTTTTGGTCAATAATGGCGAAATATCGATTAAAGATGGGCGACATCCCTTGGTTGAGCGCATATTGACGCGGGATTTGTTTGTGCCGAACGATACGGAGCTCAATCATCGCGAAAGCGAAATTATGATTATTACCGGGCCGAATATGGCAGGGAAATCGACCTATATGCGGCAGACTGCGCTTTTGACCTTACTGGCGCAAGTCGGCAGCTTTTTGCCAGCCAGAGAGGCGAGTGTTTCCCCTGTAGACCGCATCTTTACGCGCATTGGCGCCAGCGATGATCTCGTCAGTGGTCAAAGTACGTTTATGGTGGAAATGAATGAGGTTGCGCAGATTTTAAAATACGCGACGAAGAATAGTCTGGTCATTCTCGATGAAGTCGGGCGCGGCACGAGTACCTTTGATGGCATGAGCATCGCGCGGGCGGTTATCGAATACATACGCACGAAGATTGGCGCCAAGACGCTGTTCGCCACGCATTACCATGAACTGACAGATCTTGAGGATGCGCATATCAAGAACTATTGTGTAGCCGTAAAAGAACGCGGTACGCAGGTCGTGTTTTTGCGGCGTATCGTCGCGGGAAGTGCGGATAAGTCGTATGGTATTCATGTCGCAAAACTGGCCGGACTGCCAAAAGCAGTTACCGAGCGGGCCCAGCAGATTCTGGGTGATTTGGAAAAGCAGCCAGGCGAGGCTGCGGATGTTTTGCCGCGTGTTGCAGTGGAAAAGGAAAAGACGCCTGTGCCAAGCGCCCAGCCGATGGAGTCGCTGTTTTCCTCATCGCTGAGCGATGAACTTTTAGCATTGGATATTATGACGATGACGCCACTTGAGGCAATGAATGAACTCTATAAATTGCAGAAGCAGGCCAAAGGGGAGGCTGGCAGATCATGAGCCAAATCCATGTTTTAGATGATAGCACGATCAACAAAATTGCCGCTGGCGAGGTTGTGGAACGGCCTGCCTCTGTGATCAAGGAACTCATTGAGAATTCGATTGATGCCGGAGCGACGAAAATTGAGGTCGAGATTATGGCGGGCGGTACAAGCTTTATGCGCGTTACCGATAATGGCCGCGGTATGAGCGAGGCCGATGCAAAGCTGGCGATTCTCCGGCATGCGACGAGCAAAATCAAGGAGGTCGGCGACCTCAATACGATTGCGACCATGGGGTTTCGCGGTGAAGCCCTGCCGACGATTGCCGCAGTTTCCCGGTTCAGTCTGATGACGCGTGAGATTGACAGTGAATTCGGCACATTGATCGACATTCGCGGCGGCAAGACGGAAGATATTCGCGAGGCAGGCTGCAATATTGGCACGACGATTAAGGTGGAGGATCTTTTCTTCAACACGCCGGCGCGCAAGAAATTCTTGAAAACAACGGCAACCGAAGGTTCAAAAATCAATGATTTCGTCATCAAGCTGGCACTGGCCAATCCGGATATCGCTTTTAAATTCATCAACAACAATAAACTTGTGCTTGCGGTTCCGGGCAATGGTTCGGTTTACGATGCTTTGCAGAGCATCTACGGTGCGAAGGTCAGTGATGAGCTTTTAGGCGTTGAATTCGCCGATGAGGATATCGCAATCACGGGCTTTCTGACGAAACCATCGATGATCCGCAGCAGTCGGAGTTGGCAAACGTTTATTGTAAATGGCAGAATCATATCGAATCGTGCAATTGCCAAGGCCATCGACAATGCGTACCATTCGCTTTTGCCGAAATCGGGCTATCCGCTAGCTGTGCTGGCGATCAAGCTGCCGCAAAACAGCATCGATGTCAATGTGCATCCGCAAAAGAGCGAGATGAAATTCGCCGATGAGGGACGCCTGTTCAAGGCGGTCTACAAATCTATTGTTGACGCAATTCGCCCAGCCGGGCAGCAACTCGATGCCGTGGCAGCTCCGGTAGCAAATATCGAGAGGCATTATACGACGCTGGCGATGCCGTTTACCCCGGTGCCAGCAGCTTTCGCTGGTATGCCGGGTGCGGAATCGGTGAGGACACAGGCGCCAGCAGGATCTTGGCCTATAGCGTATCCGACTGCTGCAGCTGGCAGTGAACGGCGCGAAGTCAGAGAAAACGCGGTGAGTTTTGTTGAAGCACAGGCTATACTGAATGCACCTGCGGCAACGGAATCCCTGCCCCAAAATGCCGCATTACCGGAATCTGTAGCGGCCATTACAGCTGAGCCGACCATCATCTATGAAGGTGTGCTGACGCCGATGGGACAGGTTGACAATTGTTATATTGTGGCCCAGGATCCCAAAGGACTTTACATCATCGATCAGCATGCGGCGCATGAGCGGATTCTTTATGATCGCTTTGCCAAGATGACAGAATCTATTCCCTCCCAGCAGTTGTTGGTACATCTCTTGCTCGATTTTTCTGAAAAAGAGTGTGAACTGATCCTGGATCATCAAGATCTTTTTAAGAACCTGGGGTTTGACGTCGAAGCCAGCGGGCCGGATCAGCTTCGGCTAAAGGAAGTACCGGCGGATATTCCTGTTGGCGAGGCTGAAGCAATTATACGGGAAATTCTGGAATCCTTGCAGAATATGCACAATCTGACGCCGGGAGAAATCCGCCATGCCTGTTTGGCGACAACTGCCTGCCGTGCGGCGATCAAGGCGGGCGACATATTGAATTTGCGGCAGATGCAGATTATTCTCGATGAGTTGACGCAGACGACTTTGCCTTATACCTGCCCGCACGGACGTCCGACCATCATTAAGTTCAGCAGCTTAGAACTGGCAAAGATGTTCAAGCGGACATGATGAAGCAAACAAATATCATTGTGACGACCGGCCGGAAAATCAGCGGTGCGGTGGAAAATAAAGCCCGACAGGCCGCAGTCGAACTTGGCGGTCTGTTTGTGCGGCGCGGGGAGTATTCCCTGGAATATCTGCGACAGGAATATGCCAGCGATCTGATTTTAGTGGTGAAAAAGAAGGATTACGTGCTTGATAAGCCGGAAGGTGAGTTTTTCTTCCATCCAAGTATGGCACATCTGCGCATCAAGAATTTACGGCGCGGCATGGAGGATCATATGGTGGAAGCCATGGGATTGGAACCGGGCATGTCGGTTTTGGACTGTACGCTGGGCTTTGCGGCGGATGCGATTGTGGCGAGTTTTATTGCTGGTGAAACAGGGCAGGTGACAGGCGTTGAGGTCAGTCCCCTGATTGCATTTGTCGTTGGGCACGGACTGGCGGAACTGCAGGCAGCATCTCCGGTTGGGCTGCAGGCGGCGATGCGGCGCATCAAAGTACATGGGGCTGACTATGAAGAATACCTGCGCATGGCTGCTGCCAAATCGGTGGACATCGTCTATCTGGATCCGATGTTTCGCTATCCGATGCAGGGCAGTGCGGCGATCAAGCCGCTGCGGGATTTGGCAGATCACCGGGAAGTTGGGGCTCGCAGCTATCGCTGAGGCGAGGCGCGTAGCCAGAAAGCGGATCGTGATCAAGGAAGCCAGCTACAGCCAGGAGTTTGAACGCCTGGGCTGTACTCGCCTGAGCGGCGGCAAATACAGCAAAATCCATTATGGGATTATTGATATAGAATGAAGTCTTTTGGCAGGAGGTGGGAAATTTGGCGAATACAGCAGAACATATGCAGTACGGATATCTCAGTGAGCTGCGCGGGAAAAATGCGGCATGGCGTCTTTTGGCAGCCGAGCAGTCCAGTTTTGTCGCTGCGTTTTTTTATCAGGAATTCCTTGCGGCAAACCAAAGGGCTATTGCCGAAGAGCGGCTGTTGGATCATTTAGCGGATTTCATTGATGAAGTAAATCGTTCTTTAGGTGAGCAGCAACGCTTTTCACGCTCGCCGCGAGAATACCTTGAGACCTGGGCGGATCTGCAGCACGCATGGCTGCGACGCTTTTATGTGGACGATGAGGTACACTATGATTTGACAGCAGCTGGTCAACGGGCGGTTGACTGGCTTTGTGGCTTGAAAAAGGCTGCTTTTGTCGGTACGGAGTCAAGGCTGCGGACGGTATTTGATCTGTTGCATGAACTGGCACGAGATACCGATGCGGATCCTTCCCGGCGCTTGGCAGCGTTGCAGGCCCAGCGCGCGAAGCTTGATGCGCAGATTAGCGCTGTACAGCAGGGGCGGGTCGAGGTGCTTGCTCCGGTGCAGGTTAAAGAGCGTTTTTTGCATGCGGCGGCGACGGCACAGGGGATTTTGGCGGATTTTCGCGAAGTCGAGGAAAATTTTCGTCAGCTTGAGCGATTGATGCTTGATAAGGTTGTAACCTGGACACAGGGTAAAGGGGAATTGCTTGAAAAAATTTTTGAGCAGCAAGACAGCATTGCTGATTCAGAACAAGGCAAGAGTTTTGCGGCTTTTTGGCGGTTTCTGATGCTTTCACAGCAGCAGGAGGATTTTCATACGACTTTGCAGGCGGTGCTGGCGGTTGATGGAATAAAGGAAATGCAGCCGGACATGGATTTTGCCAAGATCTATCGGCAGTGGTTTGTCGGAGCATCCGAGGTGCAACAGACGATTGCTGCCTTGTCCAAACAGTTGCGGCGCTATGTCGACGAGAACTACCTTGAAGAAGAACGGCGCATTTTTTCGTTGATGCAGGGAATTGAGCGAAAAGCTGTAATGGTGCGAGAGACGCAGCCTAAAACGCCGGATTTTATGCAAATGGATGCTGTGCGGCCTGCCGTTGAGATGCCCTTTGATCGGCCCCTGTTTGTGCCGCCGCAAAAGATGCAGTTAAAAAATACGGTTTTAGAAGCGGGGCGGGAAAAGGTGCCGGTGGCAGCTCTTTTTAGCCAGGTTTATGTGAACCGAGCGGTTTTGCGGCAGAACATTGAATCCTTGTTGTCCGAACGGTCTTCCGTTACGCTGGCCGAAGTGCTCGATGTCTATCCGTTGCAACAGGGCCTTACTGAACTTATGGCCTATATGGTGATTGCCAGCCGTGAGCAGCAGGACTGTTTTGATGAGGCGGATTGGGAGGAGATTCTACTGACCGAATCTGATGGCAGGCGACTGGCAGCAAAAGTCGGAAAAATTACATTTAGGCAGAAGTGACGAGGTGTTGATATGGAAGAAATAAATAAAGGCTTTTCCCGGGCTGCCATAGCTTTGATGCGTGGTATTGTCGGCAAGGAACAGCAGGGAGAATTGTATGCCAATATCGTGGAACAGCAAAGTCCGTTAGCGGATTATCTGGCGAAAATCGGTCTGTGCCTCGTCATTGATGAGGTGGAGGAATATGCCTATTTGAAGCAGGTTGATGCAGAAGGCATCCCGCGGCTTGTGCCCCGGCATTCGTTGAGCTATCCGGTGAGCCTTTTGCTGGTTCTTTTGCGCAAGAGTCTCGGCGAATACGATGCTGCAAACGGAGACAGACGGCTTTTGCTGACGAGAGACGAAATCGTCGAAAAGATGCGGACGTTTTTTCAGGCGACTACGAATGAAATCCGATTCATGCAAAAAATAGATGTGTATATTGGTGTGGTGGAAAACATGGGTTTTTTGCGCAAGCTCAAGGCACAGACAGATACTTATGAAGTGGTAAACGTCCTGCGAAGCTTTGTCAACGCGGAGTGGTTGCGGCAATTTGATGAACGCTTGCAGGATTATATCGATTATGGGCTGGTGGAAGATGGAGCGGCCGAGCAAGGAGAGGGAATCGATGGACTTGTTTGATTTTGAACATCCGGAAGGAACGGGTAAATTGGGTTTCCGACTGCAGCGGTTGGAAGTGTACAATTGGGGAACATTTGATCAGAAAGTGTGGTCGCTGGATCTAAACGGTGATACATCTTTGCTGACCGGCGATGTGGGGTCTGGGAAGTCTACCTTGGTTGACGCACTGATTACGCTTTTGGTGCCGCCGAAAAAAATCACTTACAATAAGGCTGCTGATGCGAGTGCCAAGGAACGCAGTCTTACTTCCTATGTGCGGGGCTATTTTGCGCAGAAGCGGACGGAGGAAGGAGGCGGACAGCCGGAAGCTCTGCGGGATGCAAATCAGTACTCCGTAGTGCTGGCGGTATTTGCTGATGATAATCTAGGCGCGGTAGTGACGTTGGCGCAGGTGTTTTGGTTCCGCTCTGCAAGCAGCACGCCTGCTAAATTTTTTGTGCTGGCAGATAAGACGTTGAAGATTGCCGAACATTTCAGCAATTTTGGTTCGGATATAAAAAATTTAAAAAAACGCCTGGATCATGATGCTTACATAAAAATTTATGATGATTATCCGCAGTATGCTCGCGAGTTTCGCCGCAAATTCGGGATTCGGCAGGAACAGGCCATGGATTTGTTCCAACAGACGATTTCATTGAAAAAAGTCGATGCGCTGACTGACTTTGTCCGGCAGAATATGCTTGAAGTGCCGAATACGGAAAACGAGGTCAAAAATCTCCTGTTGCATTTTCATGATTTAGATACAGCTCATGCCGCTGTGGTCAAGGCTAAGGTGCAGCAACAGATGTTGCGACCGGTTGCCGAAGCGGGAGAAGAGTACTTCAGCATTTTAACGAGAAATGTGCACTTACAGGCGATGCAGAAAGCCCTGCGGGCCTTTTTTGCATCGCTGTCAACCCGATTTATAGAGGAAAAAATGAGCTTCTTCAAAAAATAGGCAGCGGGAAGCAGAACGTTTGGCCGAGCTCCAAGCGAATCTCGAGGGGTTAGAAAAAGAAATTGAAACAGTGACCCGGCAGATCTCACAAAACGGTGGACAGCGCATGGACATCATCAAGCAGGAAATTCAGCAGGATGAAAATCTGTTGCAAATGCGACAGGGGAATTTCCGCCAATACGAAAAACAGGCGCAGCAGCTTTCCTTGGTGGTGCCTCAGAGTGCGGTGGAATTTCAGAAAAATACCGAGCAGCTCGCCGAGAAAAAAAGAACTGAGTTGCAGCTTAAGGATGAATTGGCAGAAGAACTGTCAAGTTATGACTTGAACAGCAAGGATATTGAAAAAGAAATAGCGCGGACACGTTCGGAATTGGAATCTTTGCGGCAACGAAAATCGAGCATTCCGCGGGAATATGTTGAAATACGCGATGAGCTTTGCCGTGATCTTGATTTGGCAGAAGCGGAGATGCCTTTTGCCGGTGAGCTGATGGAGGTAAAACCATCAGAAAGCGAATGGGAAGGTGCTATTGAACGTTTACTGCGCGGGTTTGGCATGTCCCTTTTGGTTCCGGAAGTTCATTACGCAGAAGTTGCCGATTGGATGGAACGAAAAACTCTGCGCCTTCACCTGGTTTATTATCGTGTCAATGATTATATCGACACGGCACCGTTGGCTGAAGTTGATGAGGCAAGTGCCTGCGGGAAAATCAACCTGAGGCAGGATTCGAGCTTTTGGAAATGGCTGCAACGGGAACTGCAGCAGCGCTTCCGCTATACCTGCTGCGAAACGATGCAGCAGTTTCGGCGTGAAGCTTATGCACTTACCATGGGGGGGCAGGTCAAACGAAAGGGTCAGCGTCATGAAAAAGACGACCGTTACAAACTCAATGATCGGCGGCAGTATGTTTTGGGGTTTTCCAATCACAAGAAGATCCAGGCTTTGGAAATGGAAATGGAAGATGCGAATCTTGAAAGCAAACGCTGGAAAAAACTGATCAAGGAAATCAAGGTGAAGCAGGATGGGAACAGTCGTCGTCTTGCAGCTATTGATGTTTTAGCCGATATGGAAGATTTTTCTGCCATCGAACTTTCGTCGTTGCAAGACAAGCTGGCCCAAAAGCGACAGCAGGTGCTGGTCTTGGCAAAGGAAAACGATGCTTTGCGCCTGTTACAGGAAAGGGCGGAAAAGTTGCGGCAGAGCCGAGCGGCTGCTGCCGATCAGCTTGCGGTTGTCCGGGATAATATCACGCGGACGAAAACTTTTTTGAGCCAGAATCGGGAACGTCTGGCCTCGAATGCCGAAGTCGTTGGCCAGATCGATGAAAAACTTCGGGAAATGGTTTATCCGCGCCTCGAGGAAAATTGGCATGCGGTTCTGGGCGAAGGCGAGGTGGCGGAAACCAAGCTCGCAGAACAAGAAAATCGCTATGCGCTCTGGTTGGCGAAGGAAATTGATGGCAATCAGGAAAAACTCAGCCATAAAGGAACAATCCTGACCAATAAAATGATGGAATATATCCAAAAGTATCCCCAGGAGACCAATTTGTTGGATGCCAGCCCGGAAGCTTTGCCGGAATATAAAGCGGTTTTGCAAAAACTAGAAATGGATGGACTGCCGAAGTTTGAAACGAAGTTCAAGGAACTCCTGCGCGAGAATACGATCCATCAGATCGCTCTTTTTCAAGGCAAGCTCGCCATGGCCTGTGATATCATTCGGGAACGCATCGATATGATCAATCATTCGCTTGGGTCCATTGACTATAATGAAGGACGCTATATTGCGATTGAATACACAGAGACTGCCCATAGGGAAATCAAGGATTTTCGCCTGCAGCTCAAAGCCTGTACGGATAGTATTTTGACGGGAGCGGACGATGATCCGTACAGTGAGGCAAGGTTCTTGCAGGTAAAGGCAATCGTTGAACGCTTCCAAGGGCGTCCCGGCTTTACGGATATTGATGAACAATGGAGAAAGAAAGTTATTGATGTGCGCAATTGGTATGAGTTTGCGGCGTCAGAGCGTTGGCGTGAAACCGGTGAAGAGTATGAGCATTATACCGATTCCGGCGGCAAGTCGGGCGGACAGAAGGAAAAGCTCGCCTATACGATCCTGGCGGCCAGTCTTGTCTATAATTTTGGTTTGGAAGCCAAGAATAAGCGGATTGAGTCGTTTCGTTTCGTCGTTATCGATGAAGCTTTTCTAAAGAGTTCCGATGACTCCGCCCGATTTGGGCTGGAACTTTTTAAAAAACTCAAACTACAGTTATTAGTCGTTACGCCGCTGCTTAAGATCGCGACGATCGAACCATTTGTAACGCATGTCGGTTTCGTCTATCAAAATGATGAAAAACATACCTCGTTTTTGCGCAATTTGAGCATGCAGGAACTGCAGGAGGAGCGGCGGGCGCAGAGTTGAAATCCTTATACCGATAGGATTTCTGTTGTAACAAAATATTTGACAAGGAATCATCATGAACATGCCGAAGCGGGCAGGACAGAATCTGTAGTTTAGGACCGCTTGGGGGCGGATCTGCGCGCTAGCATGAAATTTAAAAGGACGCTCTCGCTCAAAAAAATGAGCAGGAGCATCCTTTTATGAAGATCAGCTATTTTATAAAGGGGCATGCATATGCTGTAGCAGATTTTTAATGGGCAGGATTTTTAGCAGGATCAGGCAGATGATGAGTTCCGGCACGAGGTAGGTTGCATTGAAGAGCAGAGCATACAGGTATGGCGAAGTCCCTGCCGGGGCATAGGACCCGAAGAAGACAATGCCGGAAATGAAGTGGCAGAGAAAACGTCCGGTTACAGCGAAGATGGCTCCAAGCATGAAGCGCTCTTTGAAATAACCGGCGAGTCCCAAGGCCATGTAAGGCAGCGGGTAATCAAACAGAACCTGCACTGGATGCATGATGAACGGATCTTGCAGAAGGTTCAACATGCCATAGAGAAAACCTGCGAGATAACCGACGCCCGGGCCGTACCGAAATGAAAGCAAGAGCAGCGGCAGCATGGCGCCGAAGGTGATGCTGCCACCCTGAGGCATATGGTAGAGGCGCAGTTGGTGCAAAATAACCGTCAGGGCAAGCATCAAAGCAATTTGTACGATCAACTGCGGCCCGAGTTTTACTTTTTTACTGTAAGCGAAAGCGGCAAGCATAAGGGCCAGGCCAGCCAGTGCAAACAGGCTCAAGGGATGAGAGGATACTTCTATCAGGTTTTTGGTCAATGTTTCAAACATAAACAACACTCCTTTGTGATGAATCTAAAAACCCCGTGCTAGTCCCAGTGAAGATAAATGCCGAGGCAGCCTGACTGTACAGTGACTTGGAAGTTTTTCCCGGTTGGCGTTAGTTCGTTGCTGATCGCATAGGGCAGGCTGTTCTTTAAGACGACTTCTTCCAACGGCCAGTAAACGCCATGAATGGATACGCCATGGCATTCGCTGGACAGTGGCAGCAGGGATATGGCCGAGGGGCGGATCGCGGTTTCGATGGCGACGGCATCCGGACCGTTTAAAAGCAATAGGATTTCTTTTTCATCGGCAGCGCAGCCATAAAGGCCCAGCTGCCGGGCTCCTGTTAAAGAGAAAATATTGCTGAAAGCATGGTCGAAGCGGCCGCCCCAGACGCCGGTCAGAATGACGGTGGCACTTTGATAGGTTTCGCTGATTTTCTGCAAGGCCAGCTGTGTATCTGTCAAATCCTTTTTCGGTGAAAAGCGGTCAACCGGAATGCCAAGCTGCATTCCCCATTGCCAGCCTTCGCTGGAGGCGCTGTCGCCGTCTCCGACCAGATGGACCGGCACAGTGGCAGCGCGGCGGCAGGCATCGATGCCGCTGTCGGCGCACCATACATCGCGGGCGAAAGAAGTCTTTTGCAGCCAAGCGGCTGCCGGAGCGCGCCCGCCGGCGACGAGCAGCACTTCGGTTTGGGGCCGGGCCGAGGTAAAGGAAGCTGTCAATTGTGGCAGCGTAAAAAATTGGCTCATAAGAAAACTCCCTTAGTTTGAGATAACTTGTATGCTTTAGCATACTACGATGCCGTTTTTTTTGCAATTTGCCGACCGGAAAATATTGCCGGGAAGAGTCAGCAGGCAGGAATTTTGCCTTTCATGTGTAAATTATTAATCTATGTGCAAGAATCTATTTGCAGGGGAATTTGAAAGGGGCTGAAAAAATATGATTAAATTGACGTATTATGGGCATGCGTGCTTTGCCTTGAACGATGGCACAACGACGATACTACTGGATCCGTTTTTTTCGGAAAATCCGTTGACACAGGTGAACTGGGAAGAGGTGGAATGCCAGTATATTCTCGTTACGCATGCACATGCCGATCATCTCGGCGATGCGGCAGCTATCGCACGGCATACGGGTGCTACGATCATTACAACGCCGGAAGTTGGCAGTTTGTGCAGCCCGGCGAAGGTTCACGGCATGAATCTTGGCGGTTCCTGCCGTTTTCCGTTTGCCAAGGTCAGAATGACATTGGCACTGCACAGCTCTGGGGTTGCGGGCGGGCAAGCCTGCGGTTTCGTCATCCATTACGAGGATCTGAATATTTATTTTGCCGGGGATACGGCGCTGTTTAATGACATGCAGTTGATCGGGCGCAAGGAGCGGATCGATTATGCGCTTCTGCCGATTGGCGATAATTATACCATGGGCATTGAAGATGCGGCTATGGCGGCGCAGTGGCTCAATGCGCGGCATGTCATTCCGATGCATTACAACACCTGGCCAGTCATCGCGCAGGATGTTGCTCGTTATAAGGAACTGACGGAGGGCATGTCACGGGCAGAGGTCCACATTATAGATCCGGGAGGAACAATAGAACTGAAGTGAAAGAAAAACTGATTGTAATTTTAGGACCAACGGCGGTCGGCAAGACGGCCTTGAGTCTGCAACTAGCCCAAAAACTCCGAACCGAAATCATCTCAGGAGATTCTATGCTTGTATATAAAGGTTTCGACATCGGCACAGCGAAACCGACCTGCGAGGAAATGGCTGGCATCCGGCATCATATGATCGATATTTTAGAGCCGGCGGCGGAGTTCAGCGTTACGCAGTTCAAAGCATTGGCGACAGAAGAGATTGGAACGTTAAACCGACAGGGAAAAATCCCCCTGCTGGCCGGTGGGACGGGCCTCTATATAAAATCCTTGGTGGAAGATTACTGCTTTAACAAGACGCCGGGCGATGAAGCCTATCGGCAGTCCTTGGAAGTTTTGGCAGAGGAAAAAGGCAAAGGCTATGTCCATGGTTTGCTGGAAGCGGTCGACCCGGTTGCTGCCGTCCGCCTTCATGTCAATGATTTTCGCCGGGTCATCCGGGCTCTTGAAGTTTACCACATGGGTGGGGAGACGATTTCTCAAGAGAATAAGGCGAATGCTGGCGAGCTGGCATATGATGTTTATGCCATTGGGCTGAACCGGCCACGGCCTGAACTTTATGAGCGGATTAATGCCCGCGTTGACAAAATGTTTGCTGACGGCCTGGTCGCGGAAGTGCAGCGGCTGTTGTCAGCAGGGACGCCCCGGGATTGTCAGGCTATGCAGGGCATTGGCTATAAGGAGGTTGCGGCCTTTATGGATGGTTCGATCACTTTGGCTGAAGCGGCCGAACAGATCAAGAAAGCAACGCGGCATTTTGCCAAACGACAGTTGACCTGGTATCGTAAAATGCCCTATATTCACTGGTATGATGTAGCAAGCCTGAATGCGGACGAATTATTGCAGATGGTTTATCGAGATATAGCAGGAAAATTTGTAATAAAGTAGAAGTATTGTCTGTAGAGCCTAATCAAGGCGAGTAAGGAGGTTTTTTTATGCCGACAAAAATTATTAATTTACAGGATAGTTTTTTGAATCAAGTGCGTAAAGAAAATGTAGCTGTTGTCATACACCTGGTGAATGGGTTCCAGCTTAAAGGCTATGTAAAGGGATTCGATAATTTTACCGTGATCCTTGATAATGGGGGCAAGCAGCAAATGGTTTATAAACATGCGATTTCCACTATCATGCCGATTCGGCCGATCAATGGTACATATGATGCCGAAAAAAAAGATGAAAATAAAGAATAAATCCTGCAATAGCAGATAAAAACTCAAGGAGCAGAGCAGCAAGTGAGGGCTTTGCTCTTTTTTTGCAAAAGGTGAAGAACAAAAGTTCTTATAGGAGGTAAATATGCGGGAACGTGGTTTTGAAATAATTTCTATATATAAAAATAAGGGGCTTGCTCTGCCAAGCCGCAAGACGGCACAGAGCGCCGGGTATGATATCGAGGCGGCAGCTGATGCTGTTTTAGAGCCGCATAAAGTCACCGTTGTGCCAACGGGTCTCAAGGCATATATGGTGCCGGATGAATATCTGGGCATTCATATACGCTCAGGATTTTCAATCAAAAATAGTCTGGCGTTGATCAACGGACAAGGCATTATCGATGCGGACTATTATAATAATCCAGAAAATGAAGGGCATATCATGATTGCGATCATCAATCACAGTGAAGCTGTCGTCCGAGTGAGCAAGGGTATGCGCATAGCGCAGGGGATTTTCTACAAATATTTTACAGCCGATGGCGATGCAGCCGGCAACGGGGCAAAACGGCAAGGCGGCATGGGCTCGACAGGAGTGTGAAAAGATGGATGCTATGGACTTGTTTTCTAGCGCTGCCGCCAGGGAGGCTGCCGATCCGGCACGCCGGCATTATGAACCGTTGGCCGTCCGGATGCGGCCGCGCGATTTTGCTGAATTTATTGGTCAGGAGGCAGCTGTGGGGCCGGGGCGCTATTTGCGGCGGATGATTGAGCAGGACCAGATTCCTTCCTTGATCCTGTTTGGCCCGCCGGGAACGGGCAAGACGACGCTGGCCCAGATGGTGGCCAGTGTGACAAACAGTGATTTTAAAAAACTCAATGCGGTATCAGCGGGGATTGCCGATATCCGAAAAATCGTCGAGACGGCGGCTGAACAGCGCAAATACTATCAGAAGCGAACCATCGTTTTCATCGATGAAATACACCGTTTCAATAAGAGCCAACAGGATGTTCTGCTGCCTTATGTTGAGGATGGACGGCTTGTGCTGATCGGCGCGACGACGGAAAATCCCTATTTTGAAGTCAATCATGCGCTTTTGTCCCGCGTCCGGATTGTAAAACTCAATTTGTTGACCGATGCGCAGCTGGTGCGGATTTTGCAGCAGGCGCTGCAGGACGAAGAACGTGGCTTGGGGCTTTACAAGCTGGAGTGTCCGGCAGATATATTGAATTCCATTGCGCAGTTGGCTGGCGGCGATGCCCGCATGGCGCTGAATGTATTGGAACAGGCAGCGGCACTTGCACCGGGTACGGGCGGTGCGGTCACCTTGGCAATGTTACAGGAAATTGTCGGGGAACGGCTGCAGAGCTATGACAAAAAGGGAGATAATCATTACGATACGGTATCTGCCTTTATCAAGAGTATGCGTGGCAGTGATCCGGATGCGGCTTTGCATTATCTGGCCCGGATGCTGGCGGCCGGAGAAGATGTGAACTTCATCGCGCGGCGCGTGGCCATCGCTGCTGCAGAGGATGTGGGCAATGCGGATCCTCAGGCACTTGTTCTGGCGATGGCCGCTGTGCAGGCCGTGCAGTTTTTGGGCATGCCTGAAGCCAGAATTCCACTGGCGCAGGCCGTCACTTATATCGCTGGGGCACCGAAGAGCAATGCCGCTTATCTGGCAATTGATAAGGCACTCAATGATGTGCGCAGCCATAGCTGTGGAGCAGTGCCGCTCCATTTGCGCGATGCGCATTATAAGGGGGCAGCAAAGCTCGGCCATGGCACGGAATACATCTATCCGCATGATTATCCCAATCATTTTGTCAGACAGGAGTATCTGCCGTTGGAGCTTAAGGGCAGAAGCTATTATGAGCCATCCGATAATGGGCGGGAAAAGGACATAAAAGCTTATTTGAAGCGGTGTTGGCAGGGCGATGCATAAATAAAAATCTTTTGACAAAATGGGGTATATTTGTTATATTAATATTCAATAATCCCCATTGATTTAGTCGGAAATGCAGGGGAAGAGCGGAGTGGATTTTAGTGAAGATATCAACGAAGGGAAGATATGGCGTCACGGCTATGTATGAATTGGCCTTGCATTATGGTGAGGGGCCGGTGTCACTTAAGACCATAGCGATAAAGCAGAGTATATCAGAGCATTATTTGGAACAATTGATATGCATCTTGCGCAACAGGGGCTTTGTCAAAAGCGTGCGCGGCGCGCAAGGCGGCTACATGCTGGCACGTGAACCGGAAATCATCACGATCGGGGATATCATAACAGCGATGGAGGGGCCGATTGCCATCGTGGATTGCCTGCTCACCGATGCGGGCGATAAGGATCAGTGCTGTGCTAAGGCCGGGCTTTGCGTGACGCGTGATGTCTGGGCTAAGGTCTGCGACAGCATTAACGGAGTGCTCGACTCGATTACCCTGGCAGATCTGTGCAAGGATAAAAAGTGAGGCGCTGGTGATGAAGCATATTTATTTAGACAATGCTGCAACGACAGCAACGGATTTGGCCGTGGCAGCGGCTGTACTTGCTTCGATGACGCAGGCTTATGGCAATCCTTCCAGCCTTCACTATTTTGGACAGGAATCGCGCCGTGCTGCTGCTTTGGGACGGCGGCAACTGGCGGATTTGCTTGGTGCGCGGCCGGAGGAAATCTTCTATACGAGCGGCGGCAGTGAAAGCGATAATTTTGCATTGAAGGGAATTGCCTGGGCCAATCGGCAGCGGGGTAACCATATTATCACGACGGAAATTGAGCACCATGCGGTTTTACATACTTGTGAATGGCTGGAAAAACAGGGCTTTGTCATCACCTATCTGCCGGTCGATGCCGACGGCCGGGTGAGCGTGGAGTCTGTGGCCGCAGCGATTACGGAAGAGACGATTCTGATCAGCGTGATGTTTGCCAACAATGAGGTCGGCACAATCGAACCGATTGGTGAGATTGGTGCGTTGGCGCACGAGCGCGGCATTTATTTTCACACGGATGCTGTGCAGGCGGTGGGCCATGTGCCGATTGATGTCGAAGCGCTGCATATCGATTTGCTTTCACTGTCCGGGCATAAATTTTACGGGCCGAAAGGCATCGGTGCGCTTTATGTCCGCCGCGGCGTAAGAATCGAGCCATTTGTGCTCGGCGGCAGCCAGGAACGCAATCTGCGTGCCGGCACGGAAAACGTTCCGGGGATTGTCGGTTTGGGCTTGGCAGCCGTAAAAGCTGGCGAGGATCTCAAGGGCGAAACAGCTCGGTTGGTGAATTTGCGCGATACGCTGATTGAAGGGGTTTTTGAAAAAATTCCTGACAGCAAGCTCAATGGTGTGCGGGCAGGGCGCCTTCCCGGCAATGTCAACTTCAGCTTTGCGGGCGTTGATGGCGAAGCTTTACTGGTGAATCTCGATCTCAGTGGGATTGCGGCCTCAAGTGGCAGTGCCTGTGCAGCGGGATCGGTCGATCCGTCGCATGTACTGCTGGCACTTGGTCTTACAAAATCCCTGGCGGCCAGTTCGCTGCGCCTCACTTTGGGGCGGAATAATACGATGGCGGATGTTGAAGCGGTTTTGGAAATCTTGCCGTCAACTGTGGCAAGGCTTCGCCGCTTGGCACAGCCGGAGAAAATGAAATAATATGGTGACGCACTGTTAAGCGGCGCTGAAATGTATTATACTATTACAAGAGAACGGATAAGTTATTGTTTTTTAAGATAAAAAAGTAAGGATGAATAAAATGTGTGCTAAACCAAAAGTGGTTGTAGCCATGAGCGGAGGGGTAGACAGTTCTTTGACTGCTGCCCTTCTTGTGCGTGAAGGCTATGACGTAATCGGCGCGACTATGCGTCTGAGTGATGACAGCCGCGATTTCGACGCGGCGGCTGACCGCGGCTGTTGTTCGCTGTCAGCAGTTGATGATGCGCGGCGCGTAGCCGAGATCATCGGCATACCGCATTATGTGATGAATTTTCGCGATATGTTCCAGGAAACGGTTATCGACTATTTTCTGAAGGAATATGCCGGCGGCAGGACGCCAAATCCCTGCATTGCCTGCAATCGTTATGTGAAATTTGAAGGGTTGTTGCAGCGCTGCCAGGAAATTGGCGCTGCCTATGTGGCGACCGGGCATTATGCAAAAATAGAGCGCGATGCGGGTAACGGTCGTTATTTGCTCAAAAAAGGGGTAGATGTTTTAAAGGATCAGTCCTATGCGCTCTACCATTTGAATCAAAAATCGCTGCAGCATTTTCTGATGCCGCTTGGGCGGTATACGAAGGTTGAAACGCGTCAAATGGCGGAAGAGTTCAACCTGCCGGTGGCCCATAAACCTGACAGCCAGGAGATCTGCTTTGTGCCCCATGACGATTACAAAGCCTATCTCGAAGACAAGGTTCCCGAAGCATTGAAACCGGGCGATATCGTCGACGTTCATGGCCGCGTGCTCGGCCGGCATCACGGTGTGCCGCTCTATACGATCGGCCAGCGGCGCGGTCTCGGCATTGCCGCGAAAACGCCGCTGTATGTTGTCGATCTCGATATGAAGCGCAGCCGCGTCATCGTCGGCGAAAACAAAGATGTATTCGTCCAAGGGCTGCTGGCCAACGATCTGAACTGGATTACTATTGACGAATTGGTTGAGCCGATGCAGGTTACTGCCAAAGTCCGCTATGGGACGAAGGAAGGCGCCGCTACGGTGACGCCGTTGCCGGATGGATCTGTCAAGGTTATGTTTGAAGAGGCACAGCGTGCGGTGACGCCGGGACAGTCCGTCGTCTTTTACGATGGGGACAAGGTTATCGGTGGTGGCATTATCGTAAAGCCGCTGCGCCGGTAAATTGACTTTGCAGGTGTAATTTTATATAATTGTATGGATATTTTAATGGAGAAAACTCTCTATCTTTGTGGAGGTCGATTAGTTTGAAGTTTATGAGTGGTAATGAACTGCGCGAAAAATACCTGCAGTTCTTCGTCGGCAAAGGCCATCTGAGATTGCCAAGCGCATCTTTGATTCCGGAAGATGATCCGACATTGTTGATGATCGGTGCTGGCATGGCACCTTTTAAACCTTTTTTTACAGGCAAGATGAAACCGCCTCGCACGCGCATTACGACAAGCCAGCGCTGCGTGCGCACGGGCGATATTGAAAATGTTGGACGCACGGCGCGGCATCAGACGTATTTTGAAATGCTCGGCAATTTTTCGTTTGGTGATTACTTCAAACATGAAGCAATCAACTGGGCGTGGGAATTTTTAACCAAAGAACTCGAACTGCCGGAAGAAAAGTTGTGGGTGACGATTTATCCGAAGGATGATGAAGCCTATAAGATTTGGACGGAAGAGGCCGGTGTTGACCCATCGCATATCGTAAAACTCGATGATAATTTTTGGGAAATTGGACCAGGTCCATGTGGTCCGGATTCGGAAATCTATGTTGATCTCGGCGAAGAACGCGGCTGTGGCAGTCCGGATTGCGGCGTTGGCTGTGATTGCGACCGCTACCTTGAAATTTGGAACCTCGTATTCACGCAGTATGACCGGACGGAGGATGGGGAATATCTGCCGCTGGCCAATACAAACATCGATACAGGTGCCGGGCTTGAACGCCTGGCATCGGTAATGCAGAATAAGCGGACGAATTTTGAAACGGATCTCTTGTATCCGATCATTGAATACGCAAGCCGCATCTCTGGTGTGAGCTACGGGCAGGATGAAGTGAAGGATATTTCGCTGAAGGTCATTGCTGATCATGCACGCAGCATGACCATCATGATCATGGATGGGATTTTGCCGTCGAATGAAGGCCGCGGCTATGTGCTGCGCCGTATTTTGCGCCGGGCGATCCGGCATGGCCGCATGCTCGGCATAGATGCCAAGTTCCTGACGGGTGCAGTTGATGCGGTAATCAAGATCTACGACGGCGTATTCGAAGAACTCGTTGCCAAACAGGAGTACATCAAAAAAGTCATCAGCCTCGAAGAAGATCGTTTTCATACGACCTTGACGCAGGGCATGGAGCTTTTGAACGGCTATGTTGAAGAACTTAAAGCGGCTGACAAGACGGTTTTGTCCGGCGAAATGGGATTCCAGCTCTATGATACGTTTGGTTTCCCTTGGGAGCTCACGGATGAAATTTTGCAGGAAAATGGCATGACACTCGATAAAGCAGCTTTTGATACGGCGATGCAGGCCCAGCGTGAACGCGCCCGGGCGGCCCGCCAGGACAATCAGCGCGTTGCGATTCCGGATTTGCGCGGTCTTGATACGGAAAATCTCAAAATCGATCCGACGGCCGTTACAGCAAAAATTGTTTGCATCTGGAAAGACGGTGAAGTTGTTGACCGCTTGCAGGACGGTGAAGCAGCCGGCATTGTGCTTGATGTTACGCCGTTTTATGCGGAAGGTGGCGGCCAGGTCGGCGATAACGGCAGTTTCGAGGGTGAACTCGGTAAGGTGTTGGTAGAAAATGCTAAAAAGCTGCCAAACGGTACAGTTTACCATATCGGTTATGTCACGGAAGGAACGCTGAAGGTCGGCGATACCGTCAAAATAGCGGTTGATCAGGCTAAAAAACTGGCTTCGGCCCGCAATCATACAGCCACCCATTTGCTGCAGGCGGCTTTGAAACGCGTTGTCGGCGAACAGGTCAATCAGGCCGGTTCGGCGGTAAATGCAGATCATTTGCGCTTCGATTTTTCGAATTTTGAACCAGTAAGTGCTGAGCAGCTCCAGACCGTTGAAATGCTGGTTAATGAAGAAATTCTCAAGGGCACGGAAGTTGAGATCTGTCAGATGAAGCAGACGGAAGCCAAAGAAAAGGGTGCCATGGCGCTCTTTGGCGAAAAATATGGTGATGTCGTCCGCGTCGTTACGGTTCCGGGTTTCAGCATGGAACTTTGCGGTGGGGCGCATGTTAAAAACATCGGCCAGATCGGCATGTTTAAGATCATCAGTGAATCCGGCGTCGCTTCCGGTGTTCGCCGCATTGAAGCGATCACCGGCAAGGCGGCAATCGATTACGCCAATGCCAAACTGACGGTTTTGCAGGCAGCAGCCGCAAAACTTAAGGTGAAGGAAGATGAGGTGCCAAGCCGCATTGATGCAGTGCTGGCGGAGTGCAAAGAACAGCAGCAGCAGCTCAATGAATTCAATGCGAACAAAGCCAAGGCTGATGCGCAGAAACTTTTGCTGGCGGTTCAGACCTATGGGGATATTCATGTCATTGTCGGCAAAGCCAATGCGGCTGATATGGATGAACTCAGAAGTATTGCGGATATGACCTGCGATAAGCTCGAAAACGGCGTCGTCGTTTTGGCCGCGGTACATGACGACAAGGTCAATATCGTTGTCAAAGCCAGCAAGGAAGCTGTTGCTAAGGGCATCCATGCGGGCAAGATCATTAAAGAAGCTGCCAAGGCAGTCGGCGGCGGCGGCGGACGGGCGTCCGGACTATGGCGCAAGCCGGCGGCAAGCAGCGGAAAAC
>Ga0183099_1000329_pt1 | contig 37343 bp, 33 predicted proteins | sample Biomet1_FD_127788 | JGI IMG/M metagenome (GOLD analysis project Ga0183099, IMG submission 127788) | Microbial communities from bioreactor (seeded with anoxic lake sediment) at LBNL, California, USA - Biofuel metagenome 1 | ecosystem: Engineered > Bioreactor > Anaerobic > Unclassified ... | reverse complement strand
GTCAGCGCCGGCAATTGTCGCCGCTGACAAAGCAGTCGAAAAAATGAAGCTTCTCGCTTTGTTCGTCAAATATCGGATGACAAGCTCACTGCCTGCGACAAAACCACCTTCCGCCGCCAAGGCTTTACTCAGCGTGCCGATTTCAACAGGAACCCTTCCGGTGAGTCCATAATAGGCTGCCGTACCCCGCCCTTCGGGGCCGATAACACCCGTAGCATGCGCGTCGTCAACCATAACCATGGCATCATGTTTTTCAGCCAAACAGACAATTTCATCCAGCCGGGCAATATCTCCATCCATGCTGAAGACCCCATCTGTTACGATAAAACGCTGCCCGCTACAGGGCGTATGCTGCAGCATATGTTCTAATGCATGCATGTCGCTGTGCGGATAGACGACAGTTTTCCCCTTTGCCAAGCGGCAGCCGTCGATGATGCTGGCATGATTCAGCGCATCACTGAACACTACATCACCCGCCTGATCGGCCAAGGCACTGAGCACGCCAACATTGGCCATATAACCCGTACCAAAAACCAAAACGGCCTCCGCCTGTTTGAAACTGGCAATTCGGGATTCTAAACGTTCATAAAGCGGATGACTGCCACTCGTCAAACGCGCACCGCCAGAACCAGTACCGTAACGTTCCACCGCTGCGACAGCAGCAGCTTGCACCTGCGGGTGATGCGTCAAGCCCAAATAATTATTGGATGACAGCAAAAGATATGTCTTATTGCACCGCTTTACATGAATGGCGGATTGCAAATCCATCGTCTGAACTTCACGAAAACCTGCCGTTGCTTGCAAAGTCTCACATATTTCCTGCATCTGCCTCAGTTTCTGCATATTGCCACCGAACCTCCCTGCGGGCTGACCAAAACGGGAACATTTTCCAAATAATGCGTCAACTCTTCTATATCCGTTTCCGGCGCAAGAAAAAAAGCCCGGCCGCCAACCGGATCATTCAATTTCTTTAAATTCGGGATGCGAAAATAACCCGTGGGATCTGCCACATATCCCGTCGTATACGCCAAATCATCCGACCAACACAGTTCTGCTCGGATTCCCGGAGCCGACTGCACTTTCGAAGCCAGCACCAAGGCCTCCCGCACATGGATATCCGTAAGACCCAGGCCATGAAGAATTCCGTCGTAGTTTTCCGGATCTGCAATATCCATGTTACTGGCTCGAACCCCTCGCAGAGCTAAAGCATCCAGCCGCTCACCGGTAACCGCCGACAGAAGCATAGCCCCGTGCATGCTGTCGTTTAATTCCGCCAGCTGCCTGATCCCGCGTTGGGCAGCCACTGCGGTCACCCCGGCTGACACTAACTTTTGAATCGCCAGCCGCCGGGCCGCCGCCAGATCCGTTGCCTGCAAACTATGTATGTTGAGTTGCCTTATATGGACAATATCCTGCACTGCAACGGCCTCGATTTTCAAATTGATGAAATCTGCTTGCCCCCGATCGTGCGTAAAAGCTCGCTGTACCATCGACTGCACCATCGATTCTACCATATCCTGTCCGACAATGCGTTCAGCTCCCGAAATGTGCCGCTGAATAGACCCGGTCTGTTTGGCAGAGCGCATCTTAATACTATAAAGCACGCGTAAGACTCCCTTCCGTTTTCGCCACAATCTTTCGCAAGACTACGGTCAGTGGCCATGCCGTCAAAGCTGTATAGACCATTCCCGGCACCGCGCTGAGAATAACTGCCCAGACTGCCTGCTCCATGATGATAATCAAACACAAGCGGGCAACAAAAGATCCCAAGGGGCCGGCAATAACCACCGGTACAAACGATGTTCCGCCGACCACAAGCACCAGCCCCACGGTAACGCGAAACAAAAGCGCTATTGCTACATTGAAAATCGTCTGTGTTCCCAAGATAAGCGTAATGGAGCTAGCCAAAACCCCGGCAATAAAATATTGGCGAAATCCATATACCGCACAAATTGCCACAGCAATCGGTGCAGAAAGCTGAAACTCCGTTCCCGGAAGAATCCCCGGCACTTTCAATGAACCTGAAACCGCGATAAGACTGGCCAAAAGTGCAGTTGTCGTCATATAACGTGTATGCATCTAATCTCTCCCCTTTATTGTCAACGCATATAACAGTATAGGTTAACAATATGTTTATCATAAACCCTTCATTTGTGACAATCATGCAACATGATTTTGATTATAGAACAAAAGCGATTGTTCGTCAACCATCCTATTTGTTTAAGTTTACAATAAAAACGTTTCATTATACGATTTGGCAAAAGGTTAAATCACCAACTTTTTTTGATAAACCTATCCGCCGGGCTCCACCACCTTGGGTGAGCATTTTATTTCGAAACTATTTTATAGTTCTACCACACTTTTATTGATATCTTTTCCGAAATCCGCGAACAGCATCGCCAAAGCCCATGTTTTCGTAAAATTTGTGGGCATTCGTCCGCCCGGCTGAAGATACGAGAATTGCATACCCGCAATGTTTCGCTTGCGCAAATTCATCAAGTCGAACAAACAAAGCCTTGGCAATACCGCGATTCCGAAATGTACTTTTAACAACAACGGCTTCAATCACCATAAAAGGCTTGCCCCCGACCGAAAGGGAATCAACCACTATGGCCAATGCTGTCCCAATGACCGCATCATTCTCCTTTGCTACCAAAATTAAGTAATTCTCATTATTCTCGACCCGATCGTAAATCTCCAACGATTTTTCCGGTGAATTTTTAAATGAAGTGAGTTCTTTATACAGCTCCAAAAGGCTGGGAATATCCCGTCGCTGCAATTTTTCAATCATCATCTTTTAACCTTCTTTCAAATTTTATCTTCGCCCGCTATTCTCCAGGTATTATCTTTTATCAATCAGCCTCACAGCAATTTTCCAGTTCCCCGCTGTATTCCTTCAAAAACAGCTGCTGGTATTTCCAATACATAAGACCCAAGGGCTTTTGCTTGCTCAAGTGCAGGCAAAAGTCGTTGTTTTGCTGCGGTATCACGGTTTTATAACCCCGGCGCCTGAACTCCAGGCACTGCGATACATCATAAAAATGCCAACCATCAAAAAGATCCTCCCGCCAGGGAATATCATACTGCGTTGCCATAAGCAGGCCGTCAACTGCCGCTACTTCACAAAATTCCGCCTGCATTTCTCCGCAAACACTGGGTGAAATGCTTTCCGGCTCCGGCGCATGCAAAACCCGGCCATACAAATTCGAACCATTCCACCATACGCCCGATTCCGGCAGGTTTTCGCAGCCAATCAAGCCAAGCAGGCCCACTGCCGGATTCCGGCCAAAGATGTCCAGGATGATTCGCAGGTAATCTTTTTCCAGCAAAAGCACATCCTGATGCAGATAAATTTTATACTTCGCATCACTTTTTCGCTGCCCTTCGTTATACCCAGCAGCCATAGAGGCAGCTCCCCTGATCGGCAAAAACTCCACCTGAACATTCTGCGGTAAAATAAGCTGCCGCAGATAAAGCAGCGATTCCGCATAAAGTGCCTCATCCTTCACGCAAGTGATAAAACAAATTTTACACTCTTTCATTCCCCTTGCCTCCTAACCGTTGCCGCAAACAAAAAAGCTCTTCAGCCGAAGGGTTGCACAGCCGTGCACCTTCTTGCAACAGATCATCGGCAGTCTGCTGCCGGCCATGCTCTGCTGCCCACAAAATAAGGATCACCAGCAAGTCCCACGCTGCAACCGCTGTATTTTCAATAAAAGCCGCTATATAAGACAGCGGCATTTGCTGCTCCGTGCACAGTTGCCAAAAAGCCTGACAATTTTCTTCCCGCTCAACATCATAGGCAATCCGCCGCAAGCGGCAGGCAAGTTCCCCGCGAACCATTTTGCTAAAAGACTGTTTTAAAAAAGCCGTTTTATCATTGGATCGGGAAGCCTTTACCAGCCAGATTTTCGCCGTAAGATCCTCTGCTGAATTACAGAAGCCAGAAAGCTCTAAGTTCTCGATAAAGCCCGTCGGCGCAGCCACCCGAATTGCCACAAAATCTGTTTTTTTGTAAAAAGACAAGTGCAGGAGTTGCTCCATCTCCGGCAAGGCAAAAAAATGACAGACAGGATAACGAAAATGCCCCCGCATCAGCTCCTGCAGGATGCTCCAATGGCGAACATTCGTAAAACTGGTGAGCAGGTGACCGGTTTCTTTGAGCCAAAAGAACAAGGCAAAGGCAAAATCCTGCGGGTTTCGCATCTGTTCCAGACACCGCTCCGCTACAATATAATCAAAACTTTCCTCGGCAAACGGCAAGGCTTCTTCCGTAAAATCAAATTTATACCATTGAATGTTTTTCCTTCGCAAGCAAAAACCCTCGATCTTCTCGGTTGCTTCTTCAACGACCCAAAGCTCGGCCTCTGGCAATTTGTCCGCAATCGCCAAGACCAGATCGCTGGCATTGATGACGAGAATCCGCATATTTTCCGCCGATTCCGGCAAGAATTGCAGAAGTCCTCTGTCCATTTTATTTTCCACCGCTCAGCCGCCTCCTGTTTCCCGCTTGCCTTAAACGCAACTTAATAACATCCAACATATTTCTCTGTTTTTATGAAAATCCCTTTATTTCTCTGTTATTTGAGCTCCACCAATTGACCCCGATTTGAACCTCCATAAAAATAAGTACAGGCAATTAAGTTTTCAAAGACTTAATTGCCTGTACTTTTATAACCATACCGCCGTACTAATCCATCAAAATATTATACCTTGAATTTGCGAATCGCCTGTTGAAGTTCCTCGGCCATTTTAGCCAGATGCTGGCTGGACGACGCAATTTCCTCAACCGACGCAGATTGTTCTTCCGTCGCCGCAGATATCGTCTGCGTCCGTTCCGAAGTCTTCTTGCTTTCATCATCAATATCCTGTACGGTATTGACGACGTTTTGCGTACCGCTCGTAACCTCTTCAATGGCGCCGGAGATTTCATGAATCTGCGTTGTCATTTCGCGAACCATTTTTAATATGTCCTCAAAACTTTGTCCGGCTACCGTTACAACATTCGCTCCGTTATCAACTTCTTTTTTTCCATCCTGCATAAAGGAAACAGCATTATCGGTTTTGGACTGCACCTCACCGATCAAATCGGTTATCTGTTTCGCCGCTTCCTGTGATTGTTCGGCCAGCTTTCTAACCTCTTCCGCCACTACAGCAAAGCCACGGCCAGCTTCGCCAGCCCTGGCCGCTTCGATCGCCGCATTCAATGCCAACAGATTCGTCTGGCCGGAAATATTGGAAATGACATCGACAATCTGACCAATTTGCTGTGATTTTTCTTCCAACTCGCCGATCACGGCTGCTGTCGCATTTGTCTTTTGTTCAATAATGCTCATTTGGTTTACTGCCTGCTTGATTGCTTTTTCCCCTGCATTCGCCGTTTCCGCTGTTTTTTCCGCCGAATTCGAGACCGCTTCGGTATTTCCCGCAACCTGCCGAATCGCCTCAGAGATCTGATGCACCACGCTATTGGCCGTATTCGCCAAATGCAATTGTCTTTCGGTGCCCTGGGCAACATCGGTTACCGAATCCGCAACCTGTGTGGATGCCTGCGCCGACTGCTCGGCATTTGCTGTCAATTGTTCCGACGAAGCTGCCAATTGTTCCGATGTACCAGAAAGCTGCCGAATCAAACCGCGCAGGTTTTTATTCATGACATTACAAGCCCTCGATACCATGCCAACTTCACTTTTATCAGCCAAACTTTCCGCTGAGACATCCTTGGAAAAATCCCCCTGGGAAAGAAGTTCGACAAATTTCACGACATCGGCCAAGCGCTTGGTAATGCGCTTGGTGATCAGCAGGCCAAGCAAAACGCCTAAAAGTATCGAACCAAGAATTACAATGATGAACAACATGTTGGCAAAAGCAAAGTCCTTCTGATTTTGCTGGTTCATCTGCTCGGCCGTTTTATTGGCTTCATCAGCAAGGCTGAGAAGTTCCCCCGAAAACTTTTCCGACAAGACTTGTCCCTGCTGTTTGTACAGCGTATAGGCTTCGGCATTTTTATTCTGCATGCCAAGCTCAAGAACTTTAACTCTGACGGCACGGTATTTCGCCAAGTCTTCCCGGATCGCTTTTACCTTGGCTTTGCTCATATCTTCCTTGTCAATCTGTTCAAAGTGCGTCAGATCTTCATCAAAGATTTTCGCTCTTTTACCGATATCATCCGACAAAGATTGGTTTTCATTGCCATCGGTTGTCGCCATTAAAGCAAATGTATTTGATTCAATTTTTTGGGCTTGATAGCGGCCGTCACTGAGGGCCTCGATCGCCATTAATTTCTCATTGTACATTTTGTTCACGGAATCATTTGTCTTGCTCAAAAAATAATAGCCCAATCCTCCCACGCAGACGAGCGCACTGAGAAAAACGGCTATCAACAATGCCAATTTTTGTCCAACCTTTAAATCATTTAACCAATTCAAAAAAACCTCTCCTTTACCATTTTACCTAAATAGTCCTAAAATTTCCCTTAAATAAAAACACTTCGGCAAACAGCTTTAAATCCCTGCAAATCCCGTCCATTAGCCACTAGTAAATAAGTCTCATTTTTATCAGCCGCTAGTAACCAGTAAAGACCATCTTTATTGTCGCCGATAACGCCACTGAGCCGCACGGTTAAGTCCACCCATCCCTTCACAACAACACAAAAAGGCCAAAGTCACCTTTTCAAAGCAACTTTGACCTTCGGCTTCTCCTGCCATTTTTCTATTTTCCACCCGCTAAAATCACTGTATTTTTTCTGCTTCTTCATACTTGTCATAATGCACTTTTTCTGGTTCATAGCGATCGATGAATTTATTTTCTGTTGCCGGATAACCGATCGGAATCACCGCAAACGGCAGAACATGCTCCGGCAACGCAAACAGCCCCGCAATGTATTTCATCCGATCTGCTTCCGGTGCCACCCCGAGCCAAACCGCACCCAAGTCCAGTTCAACGGCCTGCAATAATATATTTTGCGTTGCCGCCGCCAAATTCAGCTGCCAGTATTCAGGAAAATACATTTGCTTCGTATTGCCCAGCGCCACAATTGCCACGGAAACATCTTTGATCACACCCGCATAGGGGCTCATCAGGGCTAACTTCCCCAGTAATTTTTTGTCCTGCACAACGATAAATTCCCAGGAGCGCTCATTGACGGCGGAAGGCGCCTGCATCGCCGCTTTCAGCAGCTGCTCTATCTTGTCCATTTCCACCGGTGTCTTTAAAAATTTTCGCACGCTGCGTCTGGTAAAAATTGCATCCATAGGATATCCCTCACCATCATCATTTTATTGAGAAATGCTTCCCGCGCTTAGATCCGCTTCCCTTGTCCCTTCCAGCGAATCCACCCCGATAACATTTCATTTTCCCCTATAAAAACAGACGACCGGTTCCTGCTGCTTATCGCCGGATCCGATCGTCTAATACGCACTTGCTGTAATGATCTCTGTGTCGCGGCTTTTCCTGTCAGTCTTGACCGAACAATCATTTTCATTCGTAAAATATCTAGTTTCAGTATAAGGCTTCCCGCCTGTTTTTTCAAGGCTAATTCTGCAGCGCACTATTCATGACAGCCAATACGGTTTTTACTGAGGCCGTGCCCATTTGGCAATGCTGCGGATGTCCTCTGGCGTCGTCCGGCAACACCCGCCAATGATTCTGGCCCCTGCCTGATACCATTGTTTCGTATAATCAGAAAAAGATTTCGCCGCTGCCTGCCCATGCCAGTCTTTGGTTTTTGCGTCATATTCTTCCCCTGAATTAGGATATACAATAATCGGTTTATCTGTTTGAGCCCGAATGGCTTTGATCAGCGAAGCCACATACTGCGGTGCCGTACAATTCAGTCCAATCGCCGCGATCTGTTCCTGCTGATCGAGCCAAGCGGCACAAGCAGAAATCTTTTCACCATCGCTGATATGTTCTCCGTCTTTGGCGCTGAAGCTTATCCAGGCATGCATCTCCGGAAACGCCTTTAGCAGTGCGACAATCGCTTTCGCTTCATCCAGACAAGGCAGTGTTTCACAGGCTAAAATATCCGGCTGCGCTTCAACCAGCGCTTGCAAGCGAGGCGCATGGAATGCCTGGAGTTCCCTTTCGCCGATTTTATAACCACCGCGATACTCCGAGCCGTCAGCTAAAAAAGCCCCATAAGGACCGACTGATGCAGCAACAAAAGGTTTCGGCCGATTTTTTCTATTTTCCAGCTTCGCCCAAAATGCGTCTCGTTCTTTTTTAGCAATTTCAATCGACAGCCGAATCAACGCCAAGGCTTCGTCTTTTGCCATGCCGCGGCGCATAAATCCTTCAATTGTTGCCTGATAACTCGCCGTAATTGCCGCATCGGCTCCGGCGGCAAAATAATCTGTATGTACCTTACCAATCATTTCCGGCTGTTCCATTAAAATTTTTGCAGACCAAAGTTCATCGTTGATATCGCAGCCCCGGCGCTCGAGTTCCGTCGAGAAAGCTCCGTCCAAAATAACCAAGGGAAACTCTTGCAAAATAGCCTGAATCGGATTACCCATCTATTATAACCCCCAACTTCCAAATTTACTTTTCCTTTTAAATTATATGCAGCAAACCATACATTCTGCAAGTTCTTACTCTACCGGGAGTTTACCAAACCACTTCCTGTAGATTTTTTCATATTCACCATTTTGTTTGATTTCCATCAAACCCTTATCAATTTTAGCCAATAATTCTGTATTGTTTTTCGCCACGGCAATACCTAAATCTTCGCTGTTAATCGGCGTATCAACCGTCTTGGTTGTTTCACTTTTATCCTGCAATACATAGTATTCATTTACCGGGATATCATTGATTACCGCATCTACCCCACCGGCTTTCAAATCCAGAAAAGCATCGGCAATGGTATTGAATTCGCGGATTTTGACATTTTCAATCTTGCGCGCCGCTTCCGCTCCGGTCGAACCGATCGAAACAGCCACGGTTTTCCCTGCTAAATCCTGCACGGATTTAATATCGGTAGTATCAGCCCGCACAACAATGCCAAGCCCGGCTTTATAATACGACTTAGAAAATCCTACTTTTTGCGAACGTTCATCATCAATCGTCATATCAGAAATGGCAATATCCAAATTCCCCGTCTGTAAGGCCGGAATCAGTCCGTCAAAATTCAAATTGTTGATTTCCACTTTAATTCCAGCCTGTTTGGCAACCGCTTTAATCAGATCAATGTCAAAACCAATATAGTCTTTCGTCTTCTCATCTTGAAAGCCAAACGGTGCATAGGACGCATCTGTTCCGACTTTCAAAACCTTACTGGCCGTGCTTTCTTGTTTCCCACATGCAGTTAACCCAAAAACAAGCACCATCGCTAGCAACAATACACTTATGATTTTTTTTGACAATACAAAAACCTCCCGCTTTCATTTCCAACAAATTCAAACAAAAAAGGTCAAAGTCCACCCTTTGCAGAGTAGCTTTGACCTTCAGATGTCTGATCAGCCTTTATTGCATAATATCATACCATTATCTTTTTTATTATGCAATATTTTATTCAAGAATGGCCTTCCATCACCTTTTTTCGTAAAAATTCGCATCACTTCAGCATGGACTTTTTTTCATACTTTTTATTCTTCAATTTCCCAAAAATTCTTTTTGATGAAATCCTGATACCAATAAAAACTTTTTTTTCGTTTTCTATCATACGTGCCCCGACCTAGATCATCCGCATCAACATAGATAAAACCATACCTTTTACTCATTTGTGAGGTTGATGCACTGATGATATCTATACATCCCCAGGCGGTATATCCCATGCATACCACACCGGCTTCAAGGGCCATAGCAATCTGTTCAAAATGCGCTTTAAAATATTCTATACGATAATCATCCTGGATACTCCCATCCGCTTCCACCTTATCATACGCACCGATACCATTTTCCACAATCCAAAGCGGCTTCCTATACCGGTCATATAAATCGATCATGGCAATCCGGAGACCTTTCGCATCGACCTGCCAGCCCCATTCACTGCTATGCAGATAGGGATTTTTCACCCCGGTAACAAGATTCCCGCCAACCTTCTCCCTTTTTTCTGCCTCTACGCTTTGTACCATCGACATGTAATAACTAAATGCCAAAAAATCTGCTGTATACTGTTTTAGAATTTCACAATCCCCTTGATGCATCTTTATCTCGAACTGATGCCGTTTAAAGTATTGCAATAAATGCCGAGGATATTCACCCCAAATTTGCACATCACTATAAACGAAATTATTTCTGTTATCTGCCTGTGCCAACAAGACATCATCGGGATTGCAAGTTTCCGGATAGGTCAATGTCTTCGTTACCATACAGCCGATCTTTGCTTCCGGTATGATCTCATGACAATATTTTGTCGCCAGTGCAGCTGCAACAAACTGATGATGCAACGCCTGATAAATCGCTTGTTCTGCCGTTTTTTTATCCACATATTTTTCTTCAATTACGCCAACAGTCGTAAACGGATGGCGAAAAACGCTATCGATTTCATTAAACGTCAACCAGTACTTAACCAAATCTTTGTATCGGACAAAGCAAACCTTTGCATATTTTACAAAATAATCGACAAGCTCTCTGCCAACCCAACCATCGTACGTATTGACGAGATAAAGCGGCATTTCATAATGAGACAAGGTAACCAACGGTTCTATTCCTTGGCGGCGCAGTTCTCTAAACAAATCCTCATAAAACTGCAAACCCTTTTCATTCGGCTCAGCCTCAATCCCCTGCGGAAATATTCGTGTCCAGGCAATTGATACCCTCAGCGTCTTAAATCCCATTTCCTTAAACAATGCAATATCTTCTTTATAGCGATGATAAAAATCTATCCCCCGACGCTTTGGATAATCCTGTGTATCCTTCACCTGCATGGCGATCTCTACATCCCCCGGTCCAACATGCCATTGGCTTACATAGTCTTTGATATCAAGGTTAGGCTTATACATGGCAACATCCGCCACCGACATGCCTTTACCATCAAGATCCCATGCTCCCTCCGCTTGATTGGCCGCTATTGCTCCGCCCCATAAAAATTCAGCAGGAAAACTTATTTTTCTTTTCATCTACTCCATCCCTATTCTGTATCATTTTTAATCTCTATTTCCTTGCCATTACTCGCTATAATTTGCTGATAATAAGAAAAACTGTCCTTTTTCAGCCGCCTGCCGCTTCCGTTTCCCGCATTGTCCTTATCAACATATACAAACCCATAGCGTTTTTTCATTTCTCCGGTACCCGCTGAAACAATATCTATCGGCCCCCACCAAGTGTATCCCATAAGCTCGCACCCATCAGCCAATGCATCCGCCATGCTTGCCACATGCGCTTTAAGATACTCCATTCTTTCTCTGTCATGGATTTTCCCATCGGCAGCAATTTCGTCTGTCATCCCCAGACCATTTTCGACAATAAAAAGCGGTTTATGATATCGATCCGTCAACTCATTGCATACATAGCGAAGTCCCAGCGGATCAATCGGCCAACCCCACTTACTTTCTTTTAAATACGGATTTCGTTTCCCCAAAAGACCACCTGTATTCCCTAAAATCTTCATGCCCTGTTCATGCAATGAGGACCGATAATAACTAAATCCCAGATAATCACAAACACCTTGCTGCAGTATGGTTTGATCATCACGATCCATTTGAATTGAAATATTATGTTCTTTGGCTATCCGGGAAAAATACGCCGGGTATTCCCCTTGCAATTGTATATCACTGTAAAACAGCGACCGCCGTCGCAGTTCATACGCCGAAAAAATATCTGCGGGGCGGCAGCTTGCCGCGTAAATCGGCGACAGCGACAACATGCAGCCTATTTTAAACGCCCGGTTAATTTTGTGTCCTAACAGCACAGCTTTCGCACTTGCCACCAGCATATGATGACTTGCCTGATAAATTGCCTGCAAATTCCCCGGAGCATCTCTGTCCAGATAAATTCCTGCCGCAAGCAACGGCAATGTATGTGCATGGTTAATTTCATTAAATGTAAGCCAATACTTCACTTTATTTTGGTAGCGCCGAAAAATAACCTCACAATACTTCACATAGAAATTGATGAGGCTGCGGCTCTTCCAACCACCATATTTTTTAACCAAATACAATGGTGTTTCAAAATGAGAAATCGTAACTATCGGTTCCATTCCATAGCGGTGCATCTCATCAAACAATGCATCATAAAATTTCAAACCTTCTTCATTTGGTTCGCTTTCATCCCCGTTTGGAAATATCCTCGACCAAGCGATTGAAGTGCGAAAACATTTCATTCCCAGCCCCGCCAGAATTTTTAAATCTGCCTTATACGTATGATAAAAATCTATCGCTGTATGGCTCGGATAATATTGCCCGCTTTCCACAGCCAGAGACACCCGCTCGAATCGATCTGCTCCAACAGGTAAAACATCGGCCACGCTCAGCCCCTTCCCTGCAACATTATACGCACCTTCCGCCTGATTAGCGGCAATTGCTCCACCCCATAAAAAGTTTTTTGGGAAACTCATTTGTCGCCCTCCTTGACCTGCAATCTTACAACAACTTTTTCCTTATCAACATGCTGGTATTCCATTAAATCAATTTTTTTGCATTCCCTGCTATTTGTTATAATCAGCATCGTTGTTGCATCATAGCCTGCCGCCTTGATTGCCGGCAAGTCAAACCGAAGCATCGGTTGACCGCGCTTCACCCGTTCATCTTCTTTGACCAATAATGAAAAATATTGTCCCGCTAGTTCAACGGTGTTGATTCCGACATGTATTAAAATTTCGAGTCCATTTTCCAACCGCATTCCAATCGCATGACCGGTCGGAAAAGCTGCTATAATTTTTCCATCAGCCGGAGCTACAACCTCACCTTCTTCCGGCAAAAAAGCAACCCCTTCCCCCATTGTTTTTTTCGAAAACACAGGATCTGCAACCTGCTCTATATTTATTGTTTCTCCCGTGACACAAGCAGTTAACTCAATACTCTCTGCTGCCTCCAGTGTCTCTGTTTCTTTAAACCCAAGAGCATAGGTCAATCCAGCAGATAAAACAAACGCCAGTGTGATCCCGCACACATAGATCATAAAGGTATCACCAAAAAAGGCTGGTAGTGTTGTTATTGCAGGGAAAACATAAACAATTGCCTTGGTCTGAAAAGCACCCATAAATCCGCCAGCAATACCACCAGCAATTGTCTGCGCAAGCAAAGGCCGCTTAAACTTAACGGATAGACCATAGACAATCGGTTCTGTAATCCCTCCAAGCAATGCCGGAATCATGGAGGATATGGCCAATGCCTTTGTTTTTTTACTTTTCGCGTAAAAAAACACCCCCAAAGCTACACCCGCACTAGCAAATGTTGCCGCTGCAACCATCGGCCGAATTACATCATAACCAAGATTCGCCAAATTATTGATCATAATAGGCACAACGCCCCAATGGATTCCCATCATGACCAGATACGTCCACCCCGCACCGATCAAAGCTCCTGTTAGCAAACCTGTTTTAGCACTGAGAAAATTCACCACATAGCCAAGCCCATTTCCCAGGGCAACACCAACAGGACCAATAATGATAACTGCCAACGGTACCATAATTAGCAAAGCTGCCATTGACAGCGCAAAAATTTCAATATTTTTCGGAATAATTTTCTTCAACATTCGTTCTACATAACCATACAGCCACACCGTCAATATAGCCGGAATCACCGTGCCGGTATAGTTCATAAGAACCACCGGTACCCCGATAAAATCAACGACATCTCCATTCGCTTTCATTAACTTTGCAAAATTTGGTTCCAGTAATGCACCAATAATAGCAACAGAAATAAACGGATTTACCTTAAAGGTCTTAGCTGAACTATACGCCAAGAAAATCGGCAAAAAATAAAACACACTGTTTCCGGCAGCACTCAGTATTTTATAAGTGCTCCCTTCCTTATCCATCAGTGCATAGGTCGTAAGAATGACCAATATCGCTTTAATCATGCCCGCACCAGCTAAAGCGATAATAATCGGATTGAAAATCGAAGACATTGTGTTAAACATTCTCGTCAGCAAATTCCCGGTAGGCTTTTCTTCCTTGTCCAGCAAATTGCTTTCTTTTCTAAGTTCTGGATATAAACGATTGACCGCATCAAAAACATCCGTAACAGCATTACCAATCACAACTTGAAACTGTCCATTGCCTTCAACAACAGACAAAACCCCTTCGATTTTGCTAATGTTCACCTTATCCGCTTGCGACATATCTTTTAGCCGAAAGCGCAGCCTGGTTACACAATGAAACAAACTATTTATGTTGTCTGTCCCACCAACTTGGGCAACAATTTTTTTCGCCATTTCGTCATAATTTTGCTTCGCCATACATTTTCCTCCTACACCTTTCGATAATGTAATAAAATTATAACATTTCTGATTTTTCTTTTTTTTATTTTCGATTTTTGGAAACTTGTCCTTAAAGCAAAAAAAAAATGGTATAATTATTTTTCATACCATTTCGATTTTATTCAGTTTTTCACGATACCGGCTGGCAATCAAATCCGTTGCCACTTGAAAGAGAATTTGATGCGTCTGGACGGTTGACGAATGTTCCATACAAATACAAGTATCAACATCTGGATACTTTTCCATTTCTTTATTTCCCGTAATCAAAATAATCTTTGCTTTCGTCTGTCGAAAGATATTCTTATGGATGTACGGTTTGACAAACTGATATTTTTTTATGTAATCCCCGGAATTGCTAAAAATAATTATTAAGGTATCTTCTTCCGCACGCTTAATGAAGGCATATTGCTGTTCTTCATCCATATATGAAATAATATATTTCTGATTGTACGCAAGCTTCATCTGAAAATCCAGTGCTGCCGATTCCGAATACATGATCCCAAAAGCTGCAACTTTTTGATATCGTACCAGATCATCGACAACCTCCTCAATTTGCCGCATATCTATCCCTGCTTTTGCCATCTGTAAATCGCGAATAATAATATCTATGTATTCTTCCTTTGTATGATTTTTCATATAACCTAAAATATTGTCATTATAATTCAAACGATTTGAACGGCAATCACTCCGATAGGCCGCTGCCGTCTTAAATTCAGCAAAATCTTCGTATCCCATATAACGCGTAAATTTCGAAATCGTTGATTTTGAAACAAAACACAGTGCCGCGATCTCAGTGATTGTCATTTTTTGTATATCAGAAAATTTTTCGATTAATATTGCAGCAATCTGATAATGCGTCGAAGATTCTTTTGCACTATTCAATATCATGAGCAATCGAACCAAAGTTCCCATGTTTCACCTTTCTTTCTGCAAACAAAAACTTTATTCTGCTTTTTAGTTTAAACACCCGGACAAAAAAAAACAGTTTCCCCTGCCAAGACAAAGAAAACTGTTTTCCCCATTCTACGATTACAAGCAGCCTTCCGTTCGACGCAACGCTCTACTTTTTTAGCGAATAAAGTTCGTAGGTGTCCATTCTTCGAGTTCGGGCTTTGCCAGACCGCTTTTTGCCCCTGCTTCAATGCTCTTAAGCAACCAGGCCATATTCTTGCCAAGCGTCCGCATCGTCTGCAGACCTTCCAGATCCTGTTTCACATCCTCTGGGGTAAAGCCGTGTACCTGATTCCAGTACTGTGAAGCCACAATATGCATATTGCTCATCAAAAAATAATGATTCAATTGATCAAAGGCCGCACTGCCCCCGCCGCGGCGGCAGCTTACCACAGAGGCTGCCAGCTTGCCGGCATAACCGCTGCCAGCAAAAAAGACCCGGTCCAGCAGGGATTTCAGCTGACCTGCGATGCCGGCATAATATACCGGACTGCCGACAATTATTGCATCTGCCTGCTGCAGCTTATCGATAAGGGAATTTGCCAGATCATCGGCAAACACGCAGTGGGAACTATCTGATGATTTACAGGCAAAACAAGCTGTACAACCATGAACCGCACCCTTTCCCAACTGCAAAACTTCATAGTTGATGTCTTCCGCCGCAAACACTTTAACGACTTCCATCAATGCTGTATACGTGCAGCCTTTTTCATGAGGACTGCCATTGAGTAATAGTACTTTCATAAACAAAAACTCCTCCACAATCTATTTTGCGTGCTAAAACACCCTTCAATGTACCACTGAATAAAAGGATTATCTATTTTCCGAAACAACAGACAATAGCCTTCTCTGCCCGGCAAGTCGCAATCGAACCAAAAACGATTTGCGGCTTGCCTTTTTATTTGCCTGCGATGAACTTATAATTTGAACTTTGCTATAGCGGCCTGCAGCTCCGTGGCCAAAACCGCCAAATGATGACTGCCGGATGCTATTTCCTCCATGGATGCCGACTGCTCTTGCGTCGCGGCCGAAACATTTTCCGATTCGATTGCCGCTTTCTTGCTGGCCGCATCGATTTCCTGAATGGAAGCGACAAGGACTTGGTTGCTGCTGGAAATCTCCTCGATGGAGCCGGAAATATTTTGAATTTGCGTAGACAAATTGCGCACAGCAGCGACGATATCCGTAAAGGTTGCACCAGTATTGTGCACAAGTGCTATGCCGCTTTCAATGCCCGCTTTTCCGGCCTGGGTAATGTTGACGACCTGGTTCAGATTGACTTCATTTCTCTCAACTAAAGCGCCGATTTTCTGCGCTGCCTGGTTTGACTCTTCCGCCAGCTTGCGAACTTCTTCGGCAACTACCGCAAAGCCTCGGCCATGCTCACCGGCCCGGGCCGCTTCAATGGCCGCATTTAATGCCAGCAGGTTCGTCTGCCCAGAAATAGCAGAAATCAACGTGATGATTTCCCGTATTTCTTTAGAACTGCTGCTGAGCTCGCCGATGGCTGCCTGCGTATCTTCCGTCCCTTTGCCGATTTCATTGATCTGCTGAATGGTTTGCTGTACTGCTGCTGCACCCGACTCTGCTGCCTGAGACGTTGTTGCGGCAATCGCCGATACCTCCTGTGATTTCTTCGACATCTGGTTTACTTTTCCGGCCATAACCTGCGATATCTCGGTGATGTGATTAGCGGCCGCCGCCTGCTTTTCTGCCCCTTGGGCAATTTCGGTGATAGAACCCGCAACCTGATTCGAGGCATCCGCGGATTGCTGCGCACTGGCTGTCAACTCTTCGCTGGAAGCGGCTAACTGCTCAGACTGTCCGTGAACCTGCTGCACCAGACTGCGCAGATGTTCATTCATCAGGATGACATTATCCGACAGCTGCCCAAACTCACTTTTGTCATGAATGGTCTTTTCAATCGGCTGCAAATTGCCGCTGGCAGTTTCCTTGATCAGTTGGTTAATGCGCAAAATCGGCCGGACAAACGAGTTGCTGAGCCAGAAAGTAAGTCCCAGCACGAGGAGCAGGCACAGCAGGGATAATCCCAGCAGAATCTGCGATAGAGCGGTGGTTTCGCTCGTCGCATCCGCAGCATCCGTCGTCATCAGCAAATACCAGACCTGGCCGCCCGGCAGCGCAATCGGGTTCAACGAGCCGATCTGTTCTACGCCAGCGAGCGTTTTGTATTTCACATTCACCCGGCTGTTCTGTGCGGCAACCCCCTGAAAAGCCGCCGTCAGCCGCGGATCAACCGGCTGCGGATTGCTCAGACTTTTTTTCACCTCATCGGCAACCTCACCGGTTTTCAGATTGACTTTGCCGATCAGTTCCGGATTTGCGCCATGAGCCAGATACACGCCCTGGTTTGAAACAAGCACGCCATAGCCGGCTTTTTTAAACTGAATTTCCTTAATGATCGGCTCGATCTTGTCGAGGGCATAGGTACCGAAGATGACGCCAATCATCTGGTTATTGTAGATGGCCGGAACCGCCAGAACCACGGATTGTTTCTGGGTTGTGCGGGAAATGAGCACTTCCGACACGTACGGTTTTTTCGTGCTGATGACCTTCTTGAAATACTCCCGATCTGCATAGTTTCCCGTCACATTCTCTTCATTGATGGACGCACCATCGAGTGAGGCAAAAAACACATGATCCAATGTTCCCATGCGCTGATGATAATCCTTCAGTGCCGGACCTATTTTCTCCTTATCAGCACTTTGTACTCTGGCGGTATTGGCCAGATCATCCAGCTGCAGCAGATCATTCTCGAATTCCCCTTGGACATGGGCCGCTGCGCTGCCAGCAATGGCCTTTTCGGTGTTATCCAGACTTTCTTTTAGGTATTTCCCGGAGATGTAGTAGCCGCTGCCCGACACGACAAACAGTGTCCCCACAACGAGCAAGGCAATCAATGCCATCAGACGAAAACGAATACTTTGCATGATTTTCATACTATAGCTCAGCTCCCTTTTCCTCGGATTACTTCTCGTCCGAAGCCAAATCCATCCGACCTTTCGTCAATCTGTTTCAGCCGAAAACTCGCTGGTAATCCCGAGTATATTTTTCATTATGTATATTCTTATTCTATCATCAATACAGGCAATCCACAATTAAATATTCCCGCTAATCGCCCTGCTATGATGCGGCCACAATCCTTTATCCCCTACTGTTTTCAGATCTGCATCTGCCAATTAAAAAAAATGTCCCCTAAGGCCTGGATCGCCAATAGGGGACATAGCATCATCATGCCAAAAAGCTGCTGGCACGAGGGAAAATTTTCTACTTATTTAATCGACTCCATAAACTGCAGATAGGCTTCTTTGCTCATGGCCGGTTGATAGCTCGCAAGAACTTTCGTTGCGCCAACCGCATCATCGGCGAGCAAATCAATGATCGTATCCGCCAGAGTCACCGCCGACAGCAAATAGGCCATTTCCGGATCGGTCACTTTAAAATCGCGGCTGTGCACGGTGCCGGCTGTGCCGCCGCCAAACCACGGATGAATGACTGGCATGATATGCGATAGATCGCCCATATCGGTGCTGCCTGCGCTATGTCCCATGTGAATCACGGCATCCTTTCCCAAGCGCTCCCGCACATTATCCGCATAAACCTCCGTCAAAACTGCGTCGTTGATCATCGGCAGATAACCTGGCATGTCATGAATTTCAGCTTCAGCACCAATGGCCATTGCGCCACCTTTTAATGCCCGATTCACCTTGGCATTCGCATCGATCATGGCCGGAACTGTTTTCGCGCGGACATAGCTTTCCATGCAAACTTCAGCTGGAACCACGTTAACCAGGTCGCCACCCTTTGTGATGATCGGATGAAAGCGCACATGATCTTCATCGCGGAAAGTTTCCCGCTGGGCATTGACGGCCGTCAATGCAATCAAAGCTGCGTTCAACGCATTAATGCCTTCATGCGGCGCACTGGCAGCATGCGACTCTTTGCCCTTGAATCGGATCATCTTGCCGATAAAGCCGTTGCTCGTACCGCCGACATCAATCAACCGTCTGGTTTCCCCCTGCATGGATACATGCAGCATCATGGCCATATCCACATCGTCAAAAGCCCCAAGGCGGATCAATTCCGCCTTGCCGCCAAAATACTGCAATTTCCCCTGCTGGCGAAGCCGGTTGCGGTATTCGATTTCCACATATTCCTCAGCCGGCACGGCAAATGGAATGACCGCCCCGTCAAGTGCTTCCATGACACCAGAGGTTTTGAGACCGATAGCGCAGGCAGCTAAAACAGCCAGCTGAACGTTATGCCCGCAGGCATGGGCAGCTCCGGTCTGCAGATCGGCCAATGGATGGTCATGACAGATCACCGCGTCCATTTCTCCTAAAACCGCAATCCGGCGCCTGCTGGATTTTCCTGGCAATACGCCCTTCACACCGGTAATGGCGTGCCCGCTTGTATGCGCGATGCCATACTTCGTGAATACAGCGGCTATTTTTTTTGCGGTCTTTTCTTCTTTAAAGCCAAGTTCCGGTTCGCGTGCTATCGAATCCGCCAAAGCGATAATTTCTTCTTTGTGGGCAAAAATAGCCTCATAAACCTTTTGTTTTAATATCTCGTGCAAAACGAACAGCTCCCATCAGCTTTTCCCGAAAATTTGGCTCAGCAAAGAACTTGTCCTTCAGGAAAAGACATATTATTGTTAACAATGAATTGACATATCATTTATTATTACTTATAATATCAATTATTGTAAGTTTATGCTACCTTCAGCAAAAAATAAAATCATTTGTATTTGGCAATGAAGCCTTCGTATATAAATTTACGGAGGTTTTTTATATAATTAACGCAAAAATAGGAAAGAGAGGTTTTCTTATGAACTTATTAAAAAACTGGAAAATTCATTTTATGGCACTTATTTTAGCTGTCATCGCCGAATGGATCGGGGTGAAAAAGATATCGGTAGGTCCCGGTGTTTTATTATTCCTACCGATGCTGTACGCTATGATTTTAGGGGCTTTTATCAGCTGGCCTAAAATCAAGGTGCTGAAAGAAAGCGAAACCAAACATGCAACAGAGGTGCTCGGGCTGTTGACGCTTTTGCTGGTCACCAAGCTCGGCATCGTCATTGGGCCATCGCTGGCGAAAATTGCCGATGCCGGGTTTGCCTTGTCCGTACAGGAATTGGGGCATTTTCTCGGCACGGTAATTCTCGGTTTGCCAATCGCCATCGCTCTGGGCCTGGGCCGCGAATCCGTCGGTGCCACGTTCTCCATTGACCGCGAACCAAACATTGCCATCATCGCCGAAAAATACGGATTGAATTCACCGGAAGGACGCGGCGTCATGGCGGTCTACATTTGCGGTACGGTTTTCGGTGCGATCTGGATCGGCCTGATTGCCGGTTTTCTTGCCGCTATGCACATCTTTCACCCCTATGCCCTGGCGATGGGCTCCGGCGTTGGCTCGGGCAGCATGATGGCCGCAGCCACCGGCGCAATTGCTACGGTGTTCCCGGATCAAAAGCAGGAAATCCTCATGTATGCCGGTGCCAGCAATTTGTTGACGACAATTGTCGGCATTTATTTCTGCCTGTTTATTTCTCTGCCAGTTACCAATTACCTCTATAAGAAGCTGAGTCCTATCTTAGCTCCGAAACGTCTGAAAAAGGATGGTGCAGCGAAATGAATTGGTCTGAAGAAATTTTAATCTTTATCGTTGCCGGCCTGGTCACCGTCGCCGTATCAATTACGGGCTATGGCATCCCGGCAACTGACGCTTTGATTGGCTGCGGCATCATCGTCGGCGTTACCATCGCCGGCATTGCCGCGGCTAAAGTCCTTCCGGGAAATCTCCCAATGGTTTTTTGGGTCTCCATTTTAGCGATTGGCGTGGCAACGCCTGTGTCGCCGTTTGCCGGTTTTATTTCGGCCTATACGAACAAAGTAGACTTTCTGGCCATATGCACGGTGGTCTTATCCTATGCCGGCCTGACAATCGGCAAAGATCTGGCAATGTTCAAGCAGATGTCCTGGCGGATCATCGTCGTCGCCCTGGCAATTTACACCGGAACGTTTGTCTTCGCAACCGTGATTGCCCAAATCATGCTGCACTTAGAAGGCCTGATTTAACCCGTATTCCTGCCCGTCACAAGCAGTAAAGTATTTCAACAGAAGAAAAGAACAAAAAAAGATTGTGCCAGCTACCCACTGGCACAATCTTTTTTGTTCTTTTCAGGTTTATCAGCAAACTCAAATCCCTGCGGAATCAATTTTATCCAAATCTGAAAAATCTTCCTGCACGACAATTTTTTCCGGATTTAAAATGACGATCAGCCGCTCCTCAAATTTACCAATGCTTTCAACGTAGTTATTGCCGCCTGCATTGATACCACTCGGTGTGGCCTCAAGCTCTTCATCGTCTATTTTGACGATGTCCGTGACCTCGTCAACGATCCAGCCCATGTCAGAGCCATTCACGTTGAGCATGATAAATTTACCCTCTTCCGGAATAGGTTTTTTCGCCAAATTAAATTTACTGCGCAAATTATACAAATACTTGATTTCGCCCCGCAAATTTATGATGCCCTCAACCGTTTCCGACATGCCGGGCACTGTTTTTATCACAAACTTTTTAGCGCGCAAAATGCCGTTGACCGTCAAAACCTCTATACCATATTCCTGTTCATCTATTGTAAACACAACGAACTGCCTGCTAGCCACAATTAAAGGCCTCCTTCCACTTTTACTTTTCGAGCGCCAACATGTTCAGTTGATCTGTCAAGCTGTTGATTTCTTCGACACTGGCCGTTACTTCCTCGATAGCAGCCGCCTGCTGTTCAATCGTTTCCGTAGTTTCACTGCCCATAACAACGGTTTTGTCAACCGATTCCTTAATGATTGTTGTCAGATCTTTGATTTCGCCGACAGTTTTTTTAGAGTCAGCCGACAGTTTCCGGATCTCCTGCGCCACAACGCCAAAGCCCAAGCCCGCTTCGCCAGCCCTTGCTGCTTCAATTGCCGCATTGAGACCTAAAAGTCGCGTCTCATCGGCAATATCTTTAATGAAATCCATGACTTCATTGATTTTGCCCGTGACTTCATTCACGTTTCTAATTTCCCGGTTTAAGTTATTTTGCGTATCACTCACCGTAGAGGCAGAAGCTGCCAGTTCCTGCATCGTTGCCGAAATCTGGCTAATGCCGTCACTGAGCGTTTCCGAAGCCGACTGCAAGCGCAGCTTTTGATAAGCATCCTTCGACATGCTGTTGGCTACCATAAAGAGCAGATCTGCGGCAGCTTCAATGCGCTCGCGTTCCAGGATATGAACCTCTTGAACCGCATCGACAATCCCATCTTCATCCACACCGATTTCCCGCGCCAGTTTCCGATATTTTTCTTCTGCAGGTGCTTCCATCAACACCTGGCCTCCGAGGATGGTGCCGATATGACGGCCTTCCAATATGATCGGCGCAGCAAAGTCCATGACCCCCGCATGGCATTCATAGATCACCGGCTTGCCAGCGCGAACAGCATCCGCTCCGCCTTTGCTGTGGCACTCAGCGCAGCGCTTATCACCGCATTCCGTCGCGTGCACATAATCCATGCAAAAACGGGTGTAGCGGCTTGGATTCGTCACCGGCGTTCCGTTTTCATCGACGGTGACGCTTGCTATACCAACGCCTGTGGCAAAATCATCCTGAAACTTTTGCAAAAAATCCATATCCAAAATATCTACCAGATGCAAATCCTTTAGATTCACTGTTTTTTTCTCCATGCTCTCTTTACTCATCTCTTCAATCTCTCCCCAATAATTACTCTTGCCTTTTGGTGGGCCATGCCCGGGTGTCGGAACAACTCATTCCCTGCTATATGTATTGGCCGCTGGCGCTGTAACGCCACGCCTTGCAAAACGCATCGTCCCCTTTCCGTCTTTTTTTGTGCAAAAAATTTCACCACACGACCAAAGCCCCAATTTTAAGCAGAAAGGTACAACCGTCCCCCATAAATCGTTTTCAGCCTGAAATCGCTTTCCGCACTCCCTGCATTCGACCCACACGAACTAAAATTCCACGCTTTTCGAGCAGCAAAAAATCCTATGTAAAATTCCACTATATAAGGCACTGTATGTTATTTTACCCGAAAAACCCTTATTTAGCAATGGTTCTCAGGTTCTATCTGTAAACCGCCCTTTTCTCTCACAATCGTTCTGCTTTTCTAAAGCTCGTTCTGTCGCTCTTGCAAAAGCAAAAAAAGCTCGCACTGCTTTTCCACAGAACGAGCCCACACAATTTTCTGAATGTTGTTTTTTGCTAAAAACTTATGAATCAAAAGTCTTATATACTGTCCCTGTTCTTTTTAATTTTTTCAGTAAAAACTATCGAAAAGTATAGTTTGCTATTTGCTGCTAACAGCCCCCCCCCGCCTATACCAATACAATTTCAATTCCGGCATGGCGAATGGCTTCGACCAAGTTTGCATCTACGCCCTGATCCGTCACGATCATATCGATATCCGCAGCCGCCCCAAAGGTCATAAAAGAATTCACACCGAATTTGCTATGATCGAGAACCAGGATCTTCCGCCTCGCCTGCCGGAGCAAGGCACGCTTTACCCCGGCATCCATAATGCTCGGACTCGACATCCCATGTTCCAGATCAAAGGCAGCCACTCCGATGAAGACAATGTCGATTTGAAATTGGCTGATGAAATCCACGGCCATCTGTCCGACAAAACCCTTGATACTGTCCACGTATTCCCCGGGAACAGAAATCAATTTATTGTTTTTCGCACTTGTCAAAACATTCATCACAGGCAGGGAATTCGTCAAAACAGTGATATTATTTCTATTGGTAAGAGCCTCAGCTATGCCTTTGGTCGTTGAACCGCAATCAATAAAAACGGACTCACTTTCTTTTATCAACTGTGCGCAGAATCTCCCGATATGGTTCTTTTCAAGCCGGCGCTTCTTCTCGCGAAAATTCATGGTCTGCAGAGCCGTTGTGCCCATATTCAACACAGCACCACCATGAACCAGTGTCACAATCCCCTGTTCCGCCAGCCGATTCAAATCCCGCCGCACCGTCATCGATGAAACATCCAGCCACTCTGCCAATTCTGTGATATTCACCGCTCGATTTTTTTCCAATTCTTCCAAAATCTTTTTTCTTCTATTTTGTGCATTCATATACCACACCACCATTATTCAATAGTCTGAAAATGTTATCCATTTTATTACAACATCAAATAAAACCTATCATCACAATAAGAAGATACGCCTTACCCGCCGAAATATAACAAAAACATAACAGTTCAAGCAACTACTGTCAAGTGAAAAAGGTTACCATAAAAAAGCTGCTGCGCCAAACAGTTTAAAACTGCTTAGCACAACAGCCATTTTCGATGATTTTTATAGCTTCCCGCCTTCTACGACCACGTCATCAGCCTTGACCGTATCCCCGTAAGCAGGTTTCAGTGTAACTTCAAAATCCTTATGGAAGAACTGTTCCTGGCCCAGCTTTGTAATCTCTTCGTTCAGCCAATTCAAAAGCTCCGCATTGCCTTTTTTGACTGCCGGAGCAATCGCATCCAGATCGCCAAGCTTTGTTATGCCTACGGTGAATCCAGCATTTTCTCTGGCCCAGGCAAAAACCAAGGTATTATCATGCGCTAGGGCTGCGCCGCGGCCATCTTTAAGCGCCTGGAAAGCTTCTGTATTCTGATCGTACTTCAGCAGTTCGATCTCTGGATAATTTTTAGCGAAATAGGTTTCCGCCGTGGTTCCCTTATTGACAATGAGTTTCTTCCCTTTGAGCTGGCTGACATCCGTAATCGATTCGCCGCTCGGTGAAACAACACCCAAGGCAACCTTCATATACGGGCTGGCAAAATCTACCTTTTCTTTTCGTTCCGGCGTAACCGTAAAATTGGCCAAAGTGATATCTACCTTATCCGCATCAAGCACTTCAGCGCGGGCTGCCGCTTCCGTCAGGACAAATTCTACGGCATTTTCATCGCCGAGCAGATCCTTGGCGATGCGATGGGCAAAGTAGACATCATAGCCCTGATTCTTGCCGTTCGCGTCAACAAAGCCAAATGGCGGCTTATCGCTGAATACCGCAATGCGGATCTTGCCGCGCTGCTTGATTTGCTCGATTGCCGAAGCGCTTTTCTGCGCAGACGAAGTGCCGGCCTTGTCGTCGCTGCCGCAGCCTGCGACGAGTCCCAGTGTAAATAGCAAAGTGAGCACAACCGCTAAATTTTTCCAAATCTTTTTCATAATAAAACCCTCTTTTCTTTTTATCACTATACGTATAACAAAATAATTGCCACCGGAATTCCCTAGTACACCAGCAGACCCTTTATATCACCTTATGCAGATCATCCGCTCCTGGCCCGGCAAAAATCAAAAATATGCAAGAACTTGCGGGCCCGCTCCGTCTGAGGCTGCGTGAAAAAATATCTCTGGTGCCGCACGCTCGACGATTAGGCCCTGATCGACAAAGACGATACGATCGGCTACGGCTCGGGCAAAATTCATCTCATGCGTGACAATGACCATTGTCATGCCCTGCTGTGCCAGCTCGAGCATCACATCGAGGACTTCCCGAACCATTTCCGGATCCAGCGAGGCTGTAACCTCATCGAACAACATGATCTCAGGATTCATGCACAGGGCTCGGACAATAGCGACGCGCTGTTTCTGCCCACCGGACAACTGTGCTGGATAAGCATCCCGTTTATCCAGCAACCCGATACGCTCCAGCAGTTTTTCAGCCTGTTCTTTTGCTTCAGACCGTTTCCGTCCTTGTGCCTTGATCGGCCCCAACAGGATGTTCTCCAAAATCGTCATGTGCGGAAAGAGCTCATAATTCTGAAAGACCATGCCGATCTTTTGGCGCACCCGATGCCATCCGTTTACCGCCCCATTGATTTGTTCACCATTTAACCGAATCTCACCCTGCTGAATCTCTTCCAGTCCGTTCAGGCAACGCAAAAAAGTCGATTTGCCACAGCCGGATGGCCCGAGAATAACAACAACTTCACCACGATGCACAGCGAGATCAATCCCCTGCAGGATTTCACTTTCGCCATAAAATTTTTTGAGGCCTTTGACCTCCAGTACTTTTTCAGGTGACTTCTTTTTCATATCCTAAATTCCTCCTAAAACGGGTCAAGACTGCCATTTGCGTTCCAATTTCTTTGAATACAAGGAAATCGGCCAACAGACGATGAAATAGAGTAAAAAGATGATGGCATACACCCAAAAGGATGCTGTTGGTGTTTTTAAGATGGAGACTTCGATGATCTGTTGCCCGACCTTCAGCACTTCAACGACGCCGATCAGAACAACGAGTGAAGTCGTCTTGATCAACCGCGTGGCCAGATTGATTGCCGACGGAATGAGCCGCCTTACCGCCTGTGGGATGATGACATGGCGATACACCTGCAGTTTTGTCAGACCGATAGCCATACCGCTTTCAAGTTGGTGCCGCGGCATGGAGGTCACCGCCCCACGCACCAAATCACCCATCTCGGCGATGCCCCAAAGAGAAAACACGATATCCGCCGCAATCTCCGCACTTAAATGAATCTGGAAAATCTTCGTCAAACCGAAATAAAAGAGGAAGAGCCATACCAATATCGGTATGATGCGAATCGCTTCCAGATAAAGACGGCAAGCCCAGCGGACAAGGCGGCAATGCGAAGTCATCAGCAGCCCGAGAACAACCCCGCCGACTGCAGCGAAGAACACGGCGACTGCGGCAATCCGCAGACTGACAAGCAAACCGATGAGCAAGCGGCTGAAATTTTGACCCTCAAAGACTACACTAATTCCCCAGTCCGGCATGGCGAACCCTCCTTTCGATATAAGTTAGCATCATCGATAGCGGCAGCAACAGGGCGAGATAGAATAGCACTAAAAGCAACAGCACTTCGGTGGTCTTATAGTACATGCCAATCAAATCCTTAGCGACAAACATCAGGTCCGCCAGCGCGATGGCCGATACAACCGATGTTTCCTTCAATAAAAATATGGCATTGGCGCCAAGCGCCGGCACGGCAACGGCAAAAGCCTGCGGCAAGATGATATAGCGCATGAGCTGGCTTCGCGTAAGCCCGAGGCTCAGCCCGGATTCGATCTGCGATTTCGTCACCGCTTCCAGGCCGGCGCGAAAGGCTTCCGCCATATAAGAACCACCAAGAAATGCCAGGCCAAACACCGCGCAGGTATAGGCTTCAAATTTAATGCCGATTTTGGCAAAGCCATAGTAGAGAAAAAACAGCTGTATCAACAGAGGCGTATTGCGCGACAACTCAATATAAACTACCGTGATCTTATCGAATACCCTTATCCTGTAATACAGGACGAGCGCGCACGCGAGGCCAACCGCCAACGACAAGGATATCCCCCAAAAAGCCAGCACCAGCGTAAGCTCTGCCGCTTTTATAAACAGCGGAATGCTTGCCGCGACGAAAGCATAGTCCATACAAATCGCCCCCAATATCCGTTAAAACATATATTTAATATATGTTTTCCCATGCTTTGTATTATAGACGCATTCTTTTTCCCTGTCAATCTATTTTTGAATCTTTCATATATGTTTTATATGCATTTAATCGGCTTGCAATATTGTGATATTTCTGCTAATTTTAATAAAATAGCTTTCTCCATTTCCTTTCATGATTTTTCATTATACTTTTAGAGAATTCAATTTTTATAAAAAGAAGAGGAACTCCGTATTATGAAAAATTTTTTTCGAACAAAAGAGCCCTGGCTGCTTTGTCTTATGGGCCTGTACTTGTTTTTCATCGGCAATCAGGCGATCTTTATCACGGATCCCGTGGAATCAAATTATGCCCTGACCGCTCTGGAAATGCTCCAATCCGGCGATTATCTGTCCCCGCAGATTTACGGAAATTATTGGTATGACAAGCCGGTTTTTTTCTACTGGCAATTGGCTGCGGCATTCAAGGTTTTCGGCGCCACAGAATTTGCCGCCCGTTTCTGGCCGGCACTTATGGGCATTATTGGCCTTTTGCTGACTTATTATTTTGGGCAAAAATTATATGGCAAAAAAATCGGTTTTGCGGCCGCGCTGATCTTGGGAACTTCTTTTGAATACTGGCTGATTGCCAAACTCATCGTTACGGATATGTCCCTGTTCGTCTTCTTCAACGGCGTCCTGATTTTCTTTTATCTGGCCTATCGCAGTGACCGAAAATCCTACTATTATTTCGCTTATCTATTCGCCGGGCTTGCGACTTTAACCAAGGGGCCGATCGGTTTTTTGCTGCCCGGCTTAATCATTTGCCTGTTTTTGGTTTGGCGACGCAATTTCGCTGAAATCAAAAACATGAAACTCTTATCCGGTGGCCTTCTCTTCATCCTCGTCAGCGGCAGCTGGTATTATCTTATGTATATGGTACACGGCGACGATTTCATCATGACTTTTTTGGGTGTACACAATTTTTTACGAGCTACTGTATCCGAGCATCCTGAATTTAATGTCTGGTACTATTACAGCGTCATTTTTTTATTGGGATTTTTCCCGTGGAACTTCGCCCTGCTGACCTGTCTCAGAAAGTATCGACCCCATCGACCGCAAATCGATGAAACAACGGGTTTCCTGCTGCTTTGGGCTGCCGTTATCGCCCTCTTTTATCAAGGCATGGCAACCAAATACTCAACCTATACATTCCCCTATCTTTTACCCTTGGCCATTCTCACGGCAAAGAAACTGGCTGACCGCCCGCAATTAGTCAAACGGCTTGTGGCCTTCAATTGTGTTTTGTATCTCGCCTTAACTTTTGCCATAGCGATCCCGTATTGCCAAAACCATTCGCAAAAAAAGCTGGGAAATCTCATCGCTGAAAACTACCAGCCAGGAATGGTCGTCGCCAGTTATGGCAACTATCACACCTCTGCTGTTTTTTACAGCCAAATTCCCATCTACCGTCTGGCCAAAAGCGAGGATATCGCCAAAATGCAGCCACAGGCGATGAGCTGGAGCAGTAAAAATGTCATGCCTTTTCTGTCCGAAGAAACTCTGGCAAATAAAACAAATGTTCTCATTTTAGTAGATGACGACTTTATGACAGACTTTAGGCGCGATCTGCCAGGCAACTGGCAAACGATCGGCACAGCTTATTATGAACATTTATTTATGAAATAAAAACACGGCAGGGAGCAATTTTCATGCACATCCTATTAGCGGAAGATGATCTGATCCTGGGGAAATTCATCCTCTATATATTAGAAAAAGCCGGCCACCACGTAAACTGGATCACCGATGGTGCGCTGGCTCACAAGGAGATTACCGCTGCACCGGCAGAGTATGATGTTCTACTTCTCGACTGGATGATGCCGGGAAAAACAGGCATCGAGATCTGCCAGTCCCTAAGGCAAAGCGGCTACCAAAAGGCCATCATGCTCTTAACTGCACGTGACGACATTGAAGACCGCGTGACTGGGCTGGATGTCGGTGCCGATGATTACCTGGTCAAGCCTTTTCAAAAAGCTGAACTCTTAGCGCGACTGCGGGCTTTGCAGCGCCGAAATGAAAAACAGCTTCAACAAGACAGCCTGCAAGTCGGCCCCTGGACTTTGAACCGGCGGCACAGCTCGCTGGAGGCAGATAATGGTACTGAGGTAACCTTATCGCCGCGCGAATTCCAGCTTTTGGATCTGCTGAGCCAAAATAAAGGCACGGTGGTTCCCCGCGATATCATCTTCGATCGCATCTGGGGCCGGGAAAGCGATGTCAGTTTGAACTGCATTGACTTCTATGTGAAATCACTTCGCCAGAAAATGCAGCTTGTTCCGGGCGAATACATCCACACCGTCCGTGGTGTCGGCTATAAGTTGGAGGAATGATCCCTTGTTTAAAAAAATACGCGGCGAATTAACTGTTTTTTACGCCTTGGTCATGACGCTTTTCTTAGCAATCCTAGTTTTTGGCATGTACAGCAGTATGCAGTGGTCCATCACCTCCGAGCAGCAGCGCGAAGTTCTATTGTATGCGGAGGAAGAAGCTCATGAGCATGCTTTTTTAATGCAGCACCAGTCCGCCTTTGAAGCCGAAAAATCCGCTTATCAAGAGGGGAGCGGCCGCATGTATCTCTACGCATTCGATCAAGAAGGCAATCTATTCAATGCCTCTCGCCCACCAGCGACAATAGAGCCTTTGGTTCTCGATAAGATTCTCCACTGGGATGCACCTGAAAACGAAGTCATTCTTGTGACCAGCACAAAGAACTTTCATACCGATTATAAATTGATGCTGACCGCTAAACCGATCCTGCTCAACAATGAACAAATCGGAACCGTTTACGTCGGCCGTGATGTCACCGCCGTATATCATGGGCTAAACAAAGCCACCTTAAGTTTTGCCCTCGTCGCCCTCGCAGCTCTTTTCGCAGCGATATTTGCTGGCTATGTCATGGCTGGCAAAGCAATCGTACCATTAAAACAAGCCTATAACCGCCAAAAGCAGTTCACCGCCGACGCCTCGCATGAATTGCGGACGCCACTGAGTATTGTCTTATCGGCGATTGAAATTCTTGAAGATGAGCCGGAAAGCAAGACCCCTTTTATCCGGGAAATTTTAAGCGATGTAAAAGATGAAGTCTTGAAGATGACATCTTTAGTTGCCGGCCTCCTCTTGCTGGTTCGCAGCGAACAGCCCGGGCAAGGCCTCGACAGGAAACCATTTGACTTAAATCAACTGATTAAACAAACCGTGCGAAAGATGCAACCGCTCGCCAAAGCAAAAAGCCTTGCGCTCATTTCCACCGCAGGAGCAAACATCGATTTCGCCGGTGAAAGAGAAAAGATCCAGCAGCTGCTTGTGATCTTGCTGGACAACGCCATAAAATACACACCAGCTGGCGGTTCCATTACCGTCAGCTTGGAAGACCGTCCCGAACAAAAGCAGCTTCGCTTAAAAGTCGAAGATACCGGCATCGGCATTGCCGCCGCCGACTGCCCGCGAATTTTCGAGCGATTCTACCGAACCGACAAAGCTCGTCCCCGGCAATCTGGTGGCAGCGGCCTGGGCCTGGCAATTGCGCAGGAAATCGTCCACTTACACAAAGGAACAATCCAGGTCATCAGCAAAATCCACGAAGGATCCATTTTCATCATCGACCTGCCCCAAAAATAAATCCGGCCAAACTTTTAACGTCGTCGAAAGTTTTCTCTAGGAAACACAAGGAGTTTTGCGGAGATCGGCGGAGATGCAACCAACGCAGCTGCCACCGCTGTTCATCCTGTTTAACAGCAGTTAACAAGGGTTAATTCGCATTAGCCCGGTTCGCCAGCAGCATTCTGACCATGCTATAATAATATACAGATACCTTGGTGTTACCGACAGGACTGCTAAAAATAAGGACAAAGCCGTCAGGCAATACAGACTTTTGCCGCTGACCTAAAAAGCTTTTTTGCAGTCCCTAAATAAGGAGTTTGATATTATGATGCAATGGTACGCTTTATTATTTGCTGTCATTGCGGAAATCATCGGCACAACGACCATGAAGTTTCTTGGTCACAGTGAATCAACTGCTGGTTACTGTTTTATTTTCACAATGATTGGCCTGGCCTATTTTCTCTTGTCAAAGGCCATCAGAAAAATTCCCATGAGCACGGCCTATGCGGTCTGGGAAGGACTAGGGCTTATCGCCATCACCGCCATTGGTTGTCTTCTCTTCGGTGAAAAACTTCCCCCGGCAAAAATATTGGGATTTACTGCTATTCTTTGCGGAATTATCCTTTTAAAACTTGGCACGGTCACCGGGGGTGAACGCCATGATTAACGGCCTTTGTTTCCTCGCCGTTGCTGTTTTAATGGATGTCCTTGCCAATATCCTGCTGAAAAAATCTGCCGGGTTCCGAAAAAAAACCTGGGGAATGGCGGCTGTACTCAGTATACTATGCTCTTTTTTCATGCTGGCACAGGCCGTAAAAACAATGGATCTCAGCGTCGCCTATGCCCTCTGGGGTGCGGTAGGCCTGCTTTTGACAACCAGCATCGACATGATTTTCTACCACATAAAGCTGAAGAACAGTGCCATTCTCGGACTGCTCTTCATGATTACAGGCATTCTATTAATCCATTCTGTTGCCTGACAAAATGAGCCGGCAAAGCTGAACTTCAGCCTTGCCGGCTCATTTTTCGTAAAAAAACAAATAATAGAAAGATTTCGTTCTAAAGAGTATTTTCATAAAGGCATACTATACTGTATAGTATATGCAGAGCTATAAAAAAGTTGGGGGAACTATCTATCCCCCAGTTTCAACCCGTTAGAAACATCTAGGAGGATTAGAATGTATTTTATTAAAGATTTCGGAGGCCGTTTTTCAGCTGCTTTTTCGCTGGGGCTTCTATGGTTTATCTGCGGCGCTTTGCTGCGTTTAAGTCTGGCAATATTTTCCCATCAACAAATCGCTGCCGGCCCTTGGGAACTTCTGAAAGTTTTTGTCGTCGGCGGCTTCTTTGACCTCATCGTCATCGGCCAAGGATTACTGCCATTGCTTTTTTATTTAGCCCTTGTGCCTCGCCGTTTTTTTGCCAACAGGATCAATAAAGTAGTGGTTCTATTTTTGCTTTGGCTCTCTACCGCGCTGATTTTGCTGCTCAGCGTCACCGAATTTTACTTCTGGGCAGAATTCCAAGCCCGTTTCAACTTCATTGCGGTGGATTACCTGGTTTATACGCAGGAACTGATGGGGATGATCCGTGAAGGCTATCCATTGAAAGCTTTACTGAGCGGCATTGCCGTCGGCGCTACAATTTTGACTGTACTGCTCAGCAAAAAAAGCCTTTGTTGGTCGACCTCTATCTCCTTCAAAAGGCGCCTGGCCATATTGGGCATCGGACTCATCTTCCCCGTATTTGTATTCTTCGGCATCAACGGTACGATGAAAAACATCAGCACCAATGTCGTCAACAACGAACTCGCCAGCAACGGTGCCTATGAATTTCTCTCGGCATTCCGCAACAACGAGCTCGATTACACTCGCTATTACAAAACCATCAAAAACGAAGAGTTGGCGCCAGAACTCCGCCAGCTCTTGCAGGAAAAAAACAGTAATTATGTCAGCAACGACCCGAATGACCTGACAAAATACATTCAAGCAGCCGGGCCCGAAAAGCATCCAAACATTGTCGTCATCACTGTAGAAAGCCTCAGCAGCGATTATCTCGGAGTTTTTGGCAACACAAAAGGCCTGACACCGAATTTAGATAAACTGTCACAGGAATCACTTTTTTTCACCAATGTATATGCAACCGGAACCCGCACAGTTCGTGGACTAGAGGCCCTCACGCTATCGATCCCGCCAACACCGGGGCAGTCGATTGTCCGGCGCCCGGATAATGCGGATATGTTCTCCCTAGGATCTGTATTAAACAGCCGCAACTATAAAAGCTGGTTCATCTACGGCGGCTATGGCTATTTTGACAATATGAATGATTTTTATGCAAAAAACAATTACCAAATCCTCGACCGCACGAGTATCCCGCAGGAAAAAATCATGACAGAAACCGTATGGGGGGTCGCCGATGAAGTCGTCTTCGGTGAAGCCGTCGAAAACCTTGATAAAGCTTATGCCAGCGGCGACAAGGTCTTTCAGATGATCATGACGACCTCCAACCACCGTCCATACATCTATCCAGATGGCAGAGTAGCCATCCCTTCGCCGGGCGGCCGCGACGGTGCCGTTGCCTACACTGACTGGGCTATCGGCAACTTCCTGGCTGAGGCCAAAAAGCATCCGTGGTTCGACAACACGGTATTCGTCATTGTCGCCGACCACCAAGCCTCAAGTGCCGGCAATACGGAAGTTCCGATTAAGAAATACCATATTCCGCTCATGGTCTATGCACCGCAGCTCATCGCGCCGGGACGCGTTGACCGCCTGATGAGCCAAATCGATGTTGCGCCGACACTGCTCGGCCTTCTCGACTTTTCCTATACCTCACGCTTCATGGGTTATGATGTCATGAAACTTCCAGATGCCCAGGGACGCATCTTCATCAGCACCTACCAGGACATCGCCTATGCCAAAGGCAACGATCTGGTCGTCCTTGAGCCGAAAAAGAAAGCTTCCTTCTATCAGATCAACTATGAAACAGGGGAATACAAACCCACCCCGCCTGACGATGCGCTGCTCAAAGAAGCAATCACCTGGTATCAGGGCGCCAGCAAGCTGTATAAAGACGGAAAATACATGGCCGTGCACTAAGCAGCTCCCCGGGATAGCGATAAACACCTTTCTAAAAGACCAGCAGAATTTATCTGTTGGTCTTTTTTCATGCAAAAAACCTCATGCCGATAGCATGAGGTTTTTGTCGCAAATAAATCAATCACAGACTTCAGCGCGTTTTCTGGCCGTAGTAAGCGCCTTCACCGTGTTTGCGCAGATAGTGCTTGTCGAGCAGGGACTGCTGCATCGGCGAACTGTCACCGGAAAGCGTGACGGCATTATAGGCCATCAGAGCGACCTCTTCCAGCACCACGGCTTTTTTAACGGCTGCCACCGGATCCTTGGCCCAGGCAAACGGCCCGTGTGAATAGACCAAAACGCCCGGCACATCCATCATATTCTTTCCAGCAAATGTTTCCATGATGACCGTGCCTGTTTCTTTTTCGTATTCGCCCTTGATTTCCGCATCGGTCATCGCCCGCGTGCAAGGAATCGCACCGTAAAAATCATCCGCATGCGTTGTACCCATTGCCGGAATGGATCGGCGCGCCTGCGCCCAAGAGGTAGCATAGCGCGAATGCGTATGCACAATGCCGCCGATATCACTACAGGCCTTGTACAATTCCAGATGTGTCGGCGTATCCGATGAAGGATTGTAGTCCCCTTCGACAACGTTGCCGGAGAAATCAACAACGACCATATCTGCCGCTTTCATATCGCCATATGGCAAGCCCGATGGTTTTATGACGACCAGACCTTGTTCCCGGTCAATCCCCGACACATTCCCCCAGGTAAAAGTTACCATTTTATACTCCGGCAGCATCATATTGGCTGCGAAGACTTCTTGTTTCAATTTTTCCAACATGTCGAATCCCCCTGACATTTTTGCTGCTTATTTTAGTTTCCAGACGATGTCAGCCAGCAGCAGCTGCTGTTTGAAGTCGACGATATTCGTAGTTTTACCGATATGGACAAACTCAATCCCCATCATTTCCGCCCAATCCTGCAGCTGCTCAGCCGTAACGCTGTAGCTGATGACGCTGTGATGCGCCCCGCCGGCGATGATCCAGGCTTCGGCTGAGGTTTCAAGGTTCGGCAGCGGTTTCCACATGACCCGGGCTACCGGCAGATTCGGCATCGGCAAAACCGGCTTCACCGCTTCCACATCATTGACAATCAAGCGCATGCGACCGCCCATATCGATCAATGTCGCCGTAACAGCCGGGCCAGCCTTGCCCTCAAATACCAAACGAGCCGGATCATCCTTGCCGCCGATGCCCAGCGGATGCACTTCAATTTTCGGCTTTGTGGCGGCAACACTCGGGCAAACCTCAAGCATATGCGCGCCGAGAATCAGACTTGCACCGTTATCGGCATAATGATAGGTGTAGTCTTCCATCAAAGCCGTTCCTTTGTCATCCCCTTGGGCAATCGCTTTCATGACACTCGCCAGCGCAGCGATCTTCCAGTCCCCTTCCGGTCCGAAGCCATACCCCTGTGCCGTGAGGTCCTGCGTTGCCAGCCCCGGCAACTGATCCATGCCAAACAGATCTTCAAAATTATTGACAAAAGCATCGAACTTGCCTTCCTGCAGGAATTTTTTGATGCCGGCTTCCATTTTTGCCTGATAGCGGACGGACGCCAGATCATCCGTATGCATGGTGTATTTTGCTTCATATTCTTTAATGACGGCCGCGATTTCTGCCTCAGTTACCGCCTCAATGTATTTCACGAGATCCCCGACCGGATACGTATTGACCGACCAGCCGAGTTTGATCTGGGCTTCGACTTTATCGCCTTCGGTTACGGCTACATCGCGCATATTGTCGGAAAAGCGGGCTACTTTGAGTTGATGGCTCGCAGCAACGCCAATGGCGGTGCGCATCCAGCTGCCGATTTTGGCCTGAACTTTCGCGTCATCCCAGTAGCCGACAACGATTTTGCGCGGCAGGCGCATGCGTGTGCCGATAAAACCGTGTTCGCGGTCGCCATGCGCGGACTGATTCAGATTCATAAAGTCCATGTCTATACCTTCATTTGGTATTTCCTTATTAAACTGCGTATGCAGGTGTAAATAAGGCTTTTGCAGTTTCCCTAAACCGCGGATCCACATTTTGGATGGTGAAAACGTATGCATCCAGGTGATGATTCCGGCACATTTTTTATCGTAATTCGCCGCTTCAATGATCTCTTCAATCGCATCAGAAGTAGTCGCAACGATCTTGAAGACGATCTTCGCCGGAATGACTGCCGATTCGTTCAACTTATCCGCCATCGTCTGCGCATGCCTGCCAACCTGCTGCAAGGCCGCCTCGCCATAAAGATGCTGGCTGCCCGCAATAAACCAAAATTCTGCTTCTTTTAAACAATTCATAACTCTGCCCCCAAATTTTATTTTTTCCTATATAAAACCGACGAACGCATTTCCTCTATTGTTTAGCCTCGACAACGGCTTTCTTGATGTTTTTGAGCCGCTTCATTGCATCGTTTGCGCCCCGGCCAAAATAATCGTGCAGAATATCGTATTCCGCATAGAGTTTCTCATAAACAGCCGCCGCTTTCGGATTCGGCAGATAAACGTCATCGCGAAGTTTTCCCATATCACGCGTAGCCTGGAATACATCATCATAGCCGCCGCGCTGCTTGCCAGCTGCCACTGCACCAAAAATTGCGGCACCCAGCGCCGGCCCCTGCAGGGATCCGGCAATCTTCACCGGCAAATTGATGACATCGGCATAGATCTGCATCGCCATGGAATTTTTCTGCGAAATGCCGCCCGAAGGGCAAATTGATGACATCGGCATAGATCTGCATCGCCATGGAATTTTTCTGCGAAATGCCGCCCGAAG
>Ga0183099_1000328_pt1 | contig 37351 bp, 32 predicted proteins | sample Biomet1_FD_127788 | JGI IMG/M metagenome (GOLD analysis project Ga0183099, IMG submission 127788) | Microbial communities from bioreactor (seeded with anoxic lake sediment) at LBNL, California, USA - Biofuel metagenome 1 | ecosystem: Engineered > Bioreactor > Anaerobic > Unclassified ... | reverse complement strand
CTTTTGCAGAAGGGGCCTGTGTATTTCGCGGTGGCAGCAACCTTAAAAAGGGAATCAAGAATGTATTTGAAATCTATGATCCTGATATCGTGGCTGTCCACACGACTTGCCTCAGTGAGACCATTGGCGATGATTTAAATACGTATATTCAGCAAATGGAAATACCGGAAGGAAAACTCGTCGTTCATACCAATACACCGAGTTATTCAGGTTCACATGTCAATGGTTTCGGCAATATGATGTCAGGCTTCATTAAGTATTTGGCCAAAGCGGGAACTGAAAAAAATGGTAAAGTCGGTATTTTTCCGGGCTTCGTGAATCCGGGAGATATGCAGGAAATCAAGAGACTGACAACGCTTATGCAGACTAAGTTCATCATGTTTCCTGATACGAGCGGAGTCATGGATGCACCAAACAAAGGGCATTATGAAATGTATCCACGCGGTGGTACAAAAATTGAAGAAATAAAAGATCTTGGCAATTGCGAAAAAATCTTAGCTTTAGGCGAAATCACGAGCCTTGCTCCGGCGATGACATTGAAATCACAGTGTGAAGTCGATTTTGACAGCATGCCGCTGCCAATTGGTATCGAAGCGACCGATGAATTTTTGATGAATCTGTCACGTTTTGCCAAGGTTCCGGTTCCGGCAGCTTTAGAAGAAGAACGCGGTCAGCTTGTTGATGTCATGCTCGATGCTCACCAAAATTTTGATCAGAAAAAGGTGGCGGTCTATGGCGATCCTGACACAGTTTTAGGGATTGCGGCATTTATCTTGGAAATGGGCATGATGCCGAAATACCTGTTGACGGGTACGCCAAACGAAGTTTTCACGAAAAAAGCAGCGGCACTCCTTAAAAAATTTGGCGTAGAAGGCTGCAAAGTAAAAGCAAATGGCGATTTGTTTGAACTACATCAGTGGATCAAAAACGATCCAGTCGATCTTATGATTGGGACGACACATGGAAAATATATTGCCAAAGCAGAGGATATTCCTCTCGTTCGAGCTGGTTTTCCAATACTCGATCGTTATGTTCATTCGTATATGCCGCTCGTTGGGTATAAAGGAGCTATGCGCCTACTAGAGCTCATTTGCAATGCACTGCTCGATCGGCGTGACCGCGACGCAAAAGACGAAGATTTTGAATTGGTAATGTAGGGTAAGAACTCAGTTTAGAAATCAAATAGAGTGATGGAGAGACAAGGTCAGGAATACAAAGGCGTATAGCCTTTGTTTCTCCTGCCTTTTTTTATTTTAAGGGAGGTTTTCGCTATGGCAGCAGGGGTATTGCAAGAAAGAATGGATTCCATTTTGATCAAAGATTTTGGCTGCAGTGGTGATGGGCGCGGCATCAGCTGTGATAAGGAAAGCGTATCGGGGGCCGTGAGCCAGCGTGCTTGTGTGTATTGCGGGGCCAGAGTCGTCCTTAATCCGATTACGGATGCTTATCACATCGTGCATGGCCCGATTGGCTGTGCCAGTTACACCTGGGATATCCGCGGCAGCCTCTCTAGCGGCAGCGATATTTATCGCAATAGTTTTTCCACTGATTTAAGGGAAAAAGACATTATTTTTGGTGGGGCAGAAAAACTGAAAGCTGCGATTGAAGAAATTGTGCAAAGCAAACAGCCTAAGCTTATTTTCGTGTATGCGACCTGTATCGTCGGCGTTATCGGCGATGATATCGAGGCTGTTTGCCGTGAGGCTGAAAAAAAGTTTTCCGTGCGGGTTATTCCGGTGAAGGCTCCAGGCTTTTCGGGTACCAAATCGCTGGGCTATAAAATGGCTTGTGAGGCAATCATGCGATTGATCCGGCCAAAAGAGCAAAAGCTGGTAGAGCGTCGGGGAATTAATATATTGGGGGATTTTAATCTAGCTGGTGAAATGTGGCTGCTCAAAAGCTATTTTGAAACAATCGGCGTGACGGTCAATGCGACCATTACTGGCGATGCATCCTATGAAACACTGCTAAAGGCGCCGACAGCGGCACTTAATATCGTACAATGTGCCGGATCGAGTGTTTATTTGGCCAATATGATGGAGGATGAATTTTCGATTCCCTTTTTCAAGGTGAGTTTTTTTGGCATTGAAGACACGAGCAGTTCGCTTCTTCGGGTAGCCGAAGCTTTAGGCGATCCACAAATCATAAAAAAGGCTAAAGCTTTTGTAGGAGAGCAAAGAACAAATGCCGAAGGATTTTTAGCTAGATACCGGCCGCATCTTGAGGGGCGCCGAGCTGCTATTTATGTTGGCGGAGGTTTTAAGGCGATTTCGCTGATTCGCCAGTTCAATGAAATGGGAATCAAGACAGTCGTTGTTGGAACGCAGACGGGCAAAGCTGATGATTACGCAATCATCCAAAGCCTGGTAGAGCCCGATACCGTCATTCTCGATGATGCAAATCCGGCGGAGCTCGAAATGTTCATGCGAGAAAAGAAAGCGGATATCCTTGTCGGTGGAGTAAAAGAGCGTCCGCTGGCGTATAAGCTTGGCATTGCGTTTTGTGATCATAACCATGAGCGAAAACATGCTTTGGGCGGTTATGAAGGGGTAGTCAATTTTACGCAAGAAATCAATTTAAGCATAAACAGTCCGGTTTGGGAACTGTTGTAATACGATAAGGCGAGGAGATGCTTGGCTGTGGGGATGAATTTCACGAACTTAAATGTAAACCCTTGTAAAATGTGCATGCCGATGGGGGCGGTGACAGCAATGTATGGAATTCGAAAGTGCATGTCGATCCTTCATGGATCACAAGGCTGCAGCACTTATATCCGCAGGCATATGGCGACGCATTATAATGAGCCTGTAGATATAGCTTCGTCTTCACTGACGGAACAAGGTACGGTATTTGGTGGCGAGCGCAACTTATTGCAGGGACTTGAAAATCTGATACGGCTCTATGATCCGGAAATCATAGGCGTATCGACGACCTGTTTGGCGGAAACCATCGGGGAAGATGTCCCGGCGATCATCCGGAAATTTTACGAGCTCCATCCAGAGAGCAAAAAGATAAAAATCATATCTCTGTCGACGCCAGGCTATGGCGGCACGCAGTATGAAGGTTTCTTTCGGGCCTTATATGCGGTTTTGACACAGGTCGAGATGAAGACCTTGGCACATGAAAAAATAAATATCATAACAGGACCGATTTCACCAGCGGATACGAGGTATTTAAAAAATTTGCTCGAAAAAATGGGGCTTTCTTATATACTACTGCCCGATTTATCAGAAAATCTCGATGGCGTGCATGGAAGTTCCTACCAACGCTTGCCGCAAGGCGGAACTGCGATTTCAAAGATTGCCGAGATGGCTGGTGCGCGGTATACGATTGAATTGGCATCTTTTGTCGATCCAGAAATTTCTCCGGCGAAATACTTGTCAGATACCTATCATGTCCCCTATTGTCGTTTGGATTTGCCTTGCGGTTTGGTGGCAACCGATGCGCTTTTAGCCAAACTCAAAGAACTCGGCGGAAAAACGACGCAGGAAATGGAGAAAGAACGAGGCCGTTATTTAGATGCGTTGATTGATTCGCATAAATACAATGCCCTGGGGCGAGCAGCAATTTTTGGGGAACCAGATTTCGTCAAGGCAGTTGTGAACCTTTGTTGCGAAAGCGGGGTAGTCCCGACGGCAGTCATAACTGGATCTGTTTGCAAAGGCTTTGCTGAAGCACTCGAGCCTAAAATCGCAAAAGCAGCAGCAGTCCAGTTTACCAAAACATCACCGGTCGAAGATGATGCTGATTTTGAAACGTTAGAACTCAAAATCACAGAATCAGAAGCAAACATCATGATAGGAAATTCAGATGGCCGGCGAATTGCAGAACGCCAAAAATTGCCACTCGTGCGTTGCAGCTTTCCCATCCATGATCAAATTGGGGGGCAAAGAGCTAGGATGCTCGGTTATGAGGGGTCACTCATGCTGTTAGACAAAATAGCCAATAGTCTTTTGCTGGAGCGTGATGGAAGTTTTAGACAAGAAACATATCAAAAATACTTTAAGAGCGAGGATGGAGAAAATATGATGAACATGGATTCAAAATCGATTGCAACTGAGGCAGAAATGAAAAAAAAGACGGCAGAACATCCTTGTTTTACTTGTGGGCAAGGCAATTATGCCCGCATGCACCTTCCTATAGCGCCTAAATGCAATATCCAGTGTAATTATTGTCTGAGAAAATATGATTGTCCCAATGAAAGCCGCCCCGGTGTGACAACGGAAATATTAAATCCAGAGCAGGCATTGAAGAAATATATCCAGGTAAAAGAAAAAATGCCAAACCTCAAGGTTGTTGGCATTGCCGGTCCAGGCGATGCCCTGGCAAACTTTGCTGCGACCAAAGAAACATTGCAGCTGATTCGGAAAGAAGATCCAGACGTTACCTTTTGTTTATCAACCAACGGTCTGATGCTGCCTCTTTATGCGGGAGAACTCATTGAACTTGGCGTAACGCATGTTACGATTACGATCAATGCAGTAGATCCCAAAATCGGAGCGGCAATTTACCATCATGTCGATTATATGGGAATGAAGTATACCGGTGAAAGCGCTGCGGCGATCTTATTGGCAAACCAGCTTGCTGGACTTCAGTATCTGACGACACATGGAATGATCTGCAAGGTCAATATTGTCGTGCTCAAGGGAATCAATGATACGCATGTCGAAACGGTGGTTAAAAAGGTGAAAGAGCTTGGCTGCTATATCACCAATATCATGCAGATGATTCCGGTCAAGGGCAGTGCCTTTGAAATGATGCCGCTTGTCAGCCATAAAGAAATCGCCGAATTAAGAGAGACTTGCGGGCAGCATATGCTGCAAATGAAGCATTGTCATCAATGCCGGGCGGATGCTATCGGAACGCTCGACCATGATGTTTCTATTGAATATAGAAATGTTGTAGAAGAGAAGGATGTAAAAGAAGCAGCGCAGCGTTTTGCCGTGGCAACCAAAAGTGGGATGCTCGTTGACCAGCATTTCGGGCACGCTACCGAATTTTATATCTATGAAAGCGATGGAATGGAAGCTAGGTTCCTAGAAAAACGCAGTGTAGAAAAATACTGTAGTGGCAGCCAGTTCTGTGACGAAGGCGCAGACCGGATCGAACGGCTGCTTCATACAATAGAAGACTGTAATGGGGTTTTGGCTTTACGTGTAGGAGATTCGCCGCAGCAACGTCTGGATGATATGGGAATCCGCGTGATTTCAACCTACGATCGAATCGAAGATGCTGTAAAAAAAGCGGCAAAGGAAGCCTGATTTTAAAAGGAGGGATTCGATGAAACATGTATTGACGGATTGTACGTTGTCTTGTCTGGATGGATATGATGCGGCGCCGAGCACGTTGAGGACTTTGTTGCTGCTCTTGGCGAAATTGCCGTTGCAGGCAATTGAAATGTCAATCCTTGTTTATGAAAAAATCCAACGGTTCGCGCCGTTTCCTCTGGATAGAAAATATTTCCTGCGCGTTGAAAACTTGCAGGAAATCAAGAAGTATCCGGGGTTTGATGGATACCTTCTCTTAGATAAGGCTATAAAAACAGAGCGAGATTCGTTTGTTGAACTGAATCTGCATGGCTGGCGTGCTCGGAGCGGCATTGGACCGGAGCTGGCATATCGCCGACTTTGCGGCTGTGGTGATTTAATGGGAATCGATGCTAAGCTTTGCTTTGAAGAGCTGCTGGAAAAACAGCCCGAGTTAGAGCTTATGCCCGGTAATTCTTTGGGCATGGCAACGGCATTGGCCGTCGAATTTTGTTTACTGGGCGGCAGACACGCCGCGACGACATTTGCCGGGATTGGCAGCCATGCCTGCACGGAAGAAGTACTCTTGGCGCTTTATTTGAAGGGGAATATGGGAAATCTGCAAAATTTAGCACAGCTCCAGCAGATACGCGGCGTATTTGAACAGATCACAGGTGAGCAAATCTCTACACAGAAACCTGTGCTTGGAAAACATATTTTTGCGGTAGAAGCGGGGATCCATGTCGATGGCATCTTAAAAGATCCTCGTCTGTATGAGCCGTATCCGCCTCGATTTGTCGGCTTGGAACGTAATTTTGTCATGGGCAAGCATTCAGGCCGGCAAGCCATTTTGGCTAAGCTGCAAGAAATGGGACTGGAGTTTCCGGCAAAACAAGTATCGGAGCTCTTAGTGAAGGTTCAGCAAAAAAGCATCGAAAAACAGGCAAGCCTAAGCGATGAAGAATTTTTTGTCTTAGTGAAGGAGGCAATGCTATGATGGAACTGCGCTATATTGTCGATACAACACTTCGTGATGGCGAGCAAAGCCCCGGGTTTGCCTTTAGTGGTAAAGAAAAAACGGAATTGGCAAAGATTCTCGACCAAGCTGGTGTATATCAGATCGAGGGTGGAATCCCTGCGATGGGGAAAGCGGAAAAAGACGCTTTATTGGCAATGAAGAGTGTCTGCCAGCAGGCAAAAATTTCAGCTTGGAACCGATTGAGTTTAAAGGATTTGGCAGAATCGTTCGATTGTGAGCCAGATATCATCCATATCAGCGTGCCGGTTTCTAAAAGGCAGATTTATGAAAAATTGAAAAAAGATGAAACGTGGCTTGAACAGCAGATGGTGCGCTGTGTAGATTTGGCTCGAAGCAAAGGGTATACGGTGACGATAGGCTTTGAAGACGCTTCAGCGGCATCGATGGAGTTCATGGTCAGATTGGCACAGAAGTTGAAAAAAATGCAGGCAGCCTATATCCGGTTTGCGGATACTTTAGGAATATTGACGCCTTTTGCCGCTTATGAAAAAGTGAAACAATTGCGAGAGGACTCAGGTATGGAACTCGAATTTCACGCCCATAATGACTTGGGTATGGCGGTGGCGAACTCGATTGCTGCAGCGCAGGCCGGCGCGCTGTATGTCGATGTGACATTAGCCGGAATCGGTGAGAGGACCGGAAATTGTTCTTTTGAGCCGTTTCTTCAAGCCGGTGAACTTTTATATGACTGGCAGCTCGACTCTATTGATGCGGGCAAAGCCGTTATGGATGCCGCGGCCATATTAGAGCGAAAGATGCTGGCATAAAATAAGGAAGGCTCCCTAGCAAAGATGCTGGGGAGCCTTCCTTATTTTATGCGTAATACATGCTGCTGTTAATAGAGGCAGCTAAGTCCATTTTGTCCTTGAGCTTACGTTTAGGCGGTGTTTGCTCGTAAGCGGGCAGTCTTTTTTTGATGAACTGCGTATCGATATTTCCTGTACAGAAGAAATTGTCTTCTAAAATTCGTTTATGAAGCGAGATGGTTGTTTTGATGCCTTCCCCTTCGATTTTGAATTCATTTAAGGCACGCTGCATGATTTTGATCGCATCGCCGCGCGTACGTCCGTGGACGACGACTTTTGCAATCATAGAATCATAATATGGCTCTATGGATAGCCCTGCTGTAATGCCGCTGTCAACGCGAACGCGCGGGCCGCCTGGTTCATGGAAAAATTCAACTTTGCCGGGAGATGGCAGGAAATTATTGTCTGGATCTTCGGCATTGATGCGGCATTCGATAGCGTGCCCGATGATCTTGATATCGTTTTGGCTCATGGAAAGAGGTTCACCCGCGGCGATATGGATTTGGGCACGGACGAGATCGATGCCGGTCACCGCTTCGGTTATGGCATGTTCCACCTGGATACGCGGATTGATTTCCATGAAATAAAACTGGTTATTGCTCAAGTCAAAAAGGAATTCAACGGTGCCGATGTTGGTGTAATGGATGCTTTTGGCAGCCTTGATGGCAAGCGCGCCAACATAGGCACGCATGTCCGGCGTCAGAGCAACAGACGGGGATTCTTCCAGCAGTTTCTGGTTGCGGCGCTGCAAGGAGCATTCGCGTTCCCCTAAATGAATCACGGTACCGTAGTTGTCAGCAATGATTTGGACTTCAATGTGGCGGGAACGTTCAATATAGTGTTCAAAATAGTAGACGACTTTTTGTAAATCTACCATTTGTAAGATATTCGTAAGATCAGTGGCGTTGTAGGCAACGAACATCCCTTTGCCGCCGCCGCCGGACACCGGTTTTAAAATAACGGGATAGCCGACTTCCTCAGCAGCAAGCAGAGCACTTTCATTGTCGGTCAGAGGATCGCTGCCTTTAGACATCGGAATGCCGGCTGCCTGCATCGCCGCCCGGGCGACATCTTTGTCACCGACTTGAAGAATGGTTTCAGCCAGCGGCCCAATGAAGGTAAGGCCTGCGGCGGCAACTCTTTCGGCAAACTCAGCATTTTCAGAAAGAAAGCCATAGCCCGGATGGATTGCTTCCGCATGCATTGCGCGAGCAGCTTCGATGATCGCGTCTATATTCAAATAACTTTTTGTCGCATCTGCAGGGCCGATGTTATAGGATAAATCGGCGAGTTGTACGTGTAGGGCCTGTTGATCAGCATCTGAATAAACAGCTACGGTTTCGATACCAAGCTCCTGACAGGTCCGGATCACGCGAACGGCAATTTCGCCGCGGTTGGCAATAAGTACTCTTTTAAACATAAAAAAACCTCCTGATAGTGGTCATGCAACCAAATGTAATTTTGTTGAAGCACATTCTTCACGAAAATAAAACAGAGAGGAAAATTAATTGTTGAGCTGCCTGAATATGTACGTTTTGAGAGCCTGTATATGGGCCTATTAAAGCATGGAATACAAGCTTCGTCAATGAAAAATACATAAAAAAACAATAAATTTTTTGTTTTTAAGGTCAAATCTAAACAATTACAATTTTAACACATAACTATGCCTAAAAGCAATAGTTCGTCTTTTGTAAAAATAGTATAAAGGGAAAAATCTCGTGTAAACTGGCTGAAAAAATTAGGTTTTTTTTTTCACAATCGTGTATAATATAAAAAAGAAAGTTGGTGGAATATGACGGATTTAGTGCAAGAGAAACTGCAGCTTTTACCGACGCGCCCGGGCGTTTATCTGATGAAAGACGGGCTGGGCAAGATTATCTACGTTGGCAAAGCCGTAGTTTTGAAAAACAGAGTGCGCCAATATTTCCAAAGCAATAAGAATCATTCGGCTAAGGTAAAAGCTATGGTTGCGCGGATAGCTGATTTTGAGACCATCATAACGGCTTCTGAGATTGAGGCTTTGATACTGGAATGCAACCTTATAAAGAAGCATCGTCCTCGTTATAATATCAGTCTCAAGGATGATAAGACCTATCCCTACATAAAGGTGAGTCTGCAGGAGGATTATCCTCGTGTTTTTGTTACGCGCCGAGTAGTAAAGGATGGCGCCCGCTATTTTGGTCCATATACCAACGCTTCGGCGGTACATGAGAGTTTGAAGCTGCTTCGTCGGCTTTTTCCCTTGCGCAGCTGTCGACAAATGAACGTCGACAGGCCTTGTCTGGAATACCATATAAAGCGTTGTCTGGCACCTTGTACTGGCAAAGTCGACAAAAATGAATACGCAGCGATGATTCGATCTGTATGTCTTTTTTTGGAAGGCCGCAGTGAATCGGTTGAGAAACAGCTAGAAGAACGCATGGAACAGGCTGCGGACGATTTTCACTTTGAACTGGCAGCCAGGCTGCGCGATCAGCTTTTGGCTGTTCGGAAAATCACCGAGAAGCAAAGCATCGTCACCGGTTCAGGGGATCAAGATGCCGTCGGAATGGCGCGGTCCGAGCTGGGTGTTTGCTTGCAGGTGTTTTTGGTTCGCTCGGGCAAGATGGTCGGACGAGAACACTTTTTGATGGCGGGCAGCGAGGGCGAAGCCGATGCGGCGATCCTTGGAGCATTCTTGCAGCAGTATTATGACCGGGCGGCCTTTATCCCCCGGGAAATTTTGCTGCCGATAGAAATCGACGAAAAAGGATTGCTTTCCGATTGGCTCAGTGAAAAAAAGGGCGCTAAGGTAGCTTTGGAAATACCGCAGCGCGGCACCAAAAAAGATATCGTTCAGATGGCAGAAGGCAATGCAGCCAAATATCTAAAGGATGAATCCTCCAGAATAAAACAGGCAAATGAACAAACGATCGGTGCAGTTGAAGAACTGGGTCGGCATTTGCGTCTGACAAAAATGCCAAGCCGCATGGAATGTTTTGATATTTCTCATATTCAAGGCTCAGAGACGGTGGCATCGATGGTTGTCTTTGAAGATGGCTTGCCAAAAAAATCCGATTATCGGCGTTTTAAAATCAAAAGCACCGAGGGAAAACCAGATGATTTCCTATCGATGCGCGAGGTCACGTCGAGGCGCTATGGCAAAACAGAGCTTGAAGATATGCCAGATCTCATCATCATTGATGGTGGTAAGGGGCAGCTGAGTTCGGCTTTAGAGATCATTCGCGGCGCGGGACATTTGGATGTTCCAGTCGTCGGATTGGCAAAACAGTTTGAATACATCTTCACGGAAGGGCACTCCGATCCGGTCATTTTGCCGGCACATTCGCCAGCCCTTTATTTGATGCAGCGCATTCGCGATGAGGCACATCGCTTTGCGATCACGTATCATCGGAAATTGCGTGGCAAACGGAATCTTGTATCGATTCTTGACCATGTCAATGGGATTGGGCCCAAGCGCCGCAAGATTCTTTGGGACCATTTTGGCACCTTGGCAAAAATCAAAGCAGCCTCTGTCGAAGCGATGGCCGAGCTGCCAGGAATGACATTACCAGCAGCGCAGGCTGTATATAATTTTTTGGCTGCGCAAAAGAAAATGCAATTATAGGGAATATGAAGGGATTACTATGAAATTTATTGATTTACACGTGCACTCGAATGTTTCTGATGGAAGCTGTACGCCGGCAGAAGTCGTGAGCTTGGCAAAAAAAAGGGGCTTGTCGGCGTTGACTTTAACGGATCATGAATCAATCGCCGGAAATGATGAGGCTGCGGCTAAGGCACTTGCCTTGGGATTGGAATTCATTCCAGGGATGGAAATGACAGTGGATTACAAGGAACGAAAATTACATATCGTTGCTTTGGGGTTCGATGCCAGCCATCCGACTTTTAAAAAGCTGTACGGGAAAATCCGCAAGATAAAAGAGGGGCGGATGCAAGAGCTCATCGAAGGGATTGGGCGCAAAAATATACCGATTTCAGTGGAGCTCATTGAGCCGTATGCAGCAATTGGGAAAATCGATCGATATGCCATCATGCGCTATTTGGTGTCTTTGAACTTATACGACCATGTCCAGCCCCTTTGGGATACTTACATCAATCCGACGGTAGCCGATCTTGGACTTAACTATAATGTGACAGCTGAGGAAGCCTTGCCAGCGATTCGCGAGGCTGGCGGCGTCACTTCACTGGCTCATTTCCACAAGCCTTTAGGGCTGAAAGGTCTTAGCCGGGAAGAACAAATCGATACGTTAGGCGCTTTACAGGCTTTGGGTTTAACCGGCATGGAGGCATATTATCCAAATTATACGCAAGAAGACCAAGACTTTTCTCATGCCATGATAAAAAAGTATGACTTTCTGCCGACTGGCGGAACGGATTTTCATGGAGATAACCGTCCGGGAGTTAAGCTTGGGACGGGAATCGAACATAATATCTCGGTTCCTTATCGTTTTTATGAAGCTATTTGTCAGCGCTGCCAAGGCGAATGACAGATTTTTGAAAAATATTTTTTTGATGGGATTGTTTCGGCGAAAAAATATGGTAACATAGGGAATAAGCAATACAATATTTAAAATTGACGAGGAGGCGTTCTGATGAAAAAATGGATATGCAATGTTTGTGGCTGGATCTATGACGAAGAGGTGGGCGATCCGGATAACGGGCTTGAAGCAGGTGTAGCTTTTGCTGATTTGCCGGATGATTTTGTCTGTCCGCTCTGCGGCGTAGGTAAAGACGAATTCTCTGAAGAAGAATGATAGTGAAGATGAGGATGCAATGGGAAACTGTTGCATCCTTATTTTTTTGTTTTAGCTCTTGGTTAGGTGGATGGAAACATTGGATTTTTTAATGACAGCGATAAGATTTTTATATCATAAAATAGGAAAAAGGAATAGTTTTCCTATAAAGAAGCTGGATTCCACCTTTACTGACGTGATGTAAAACGTTGGTATTTCCTTGGAATATATGGATAATACAGGTGCCTGGGCAGAGTTGGGCAAAGGTGACAAAAATTTTGACGAAATATTGGAAAAAATTAATAGCAGGTATAAAAAAGCATAAACAATATTAATGTTAATATAAAAATGTACACAATATTCATTGATTTTTTAACCTTACTTTGTTATAATTTACACGTAAAGGAACTTCATCCCATATATATGGCTTGTGGTTAGAGGCGGCGCATTTCCTGACGTTAAGGGGCATGCGGTGTGCCTTAATTTAAAGGAGGTTTTGTTTTATTATGAAAGTTACAGTTGTTGGAGCAGGTAATGTAGGGGCTACAGTTGCTAATGTTGTTGCGTTAAAGAATTTTGCCAGTGAATTAGTTTTGTTGGATATCAAAGAAGGGGTATCTGAAGGTAAAGCTATGGATATGATGCAGACTGCACATATGCTTAACATCGATACTACGATCACTGGTGTTACCAATGATTATGCAGCAACAGCTGATTCGAAAGTAGTCATCGTTACTTCTGGTATTCCACGTAAACCTGGTATGTCCCGTGAAGATTTGATTGGCACGAACGCTAAGATTGTAAAAAGCGTTGTGGATGAAGCTTTGAAATATTCTCCTGAAGCTGTTTTCATCATCATTTCCAATCCTATGGATGCAATGACTTTCTTGACATTGAAAGATACGAAATTACCGCGTGAACGCATTATCGGCCAGGGCGGCATGCTTGATAGCAGCAGATTCAGATATTATTTGGCTGAAGCTCTCAAAGCAGCAGGTATCCCAGCAACTCCTACGGATATCGATGGCATGGTTATCGGCGGACACAGTGATAAAACAATGGTACCTCTGGCAAGCTATGCTACATATAGAGGCATCCCGGTTTCTCAGTTCCTTGATCAAGCAGCTATCGATGATGCAGTTGCTAAGACGAAAGTCGGCGGCGCTACATTGACAGGTCTTCTTGGCACTTCCGCTTGGTATGCTCCAGGTGCAGCAGCAGCAGCTTTGGCTGAAGCTATTGTAACGGATTCCAAGAAAATGATCCCTTGCTGCGTTTACCTTGATGGTGAATACGGCGAAAAAGATCTTTGCATCGGTGTGCCAATCATTCTTGGTGCTAAAGGCATGGAAAAAATCGTTGAAATCGACCTCAATAAAGAAGAAAAAGCAAAATTCGACGAAAGTGTTGCCGCAGCTCGCAGCACAAACGCTCTGCTTGCAGACGCTTTAAAATAAGAAATTGCTTTTTGAGCCCGGCAAATTTATTTGCCGGGCTTTATTTATGTGGCAATGGCAATGCGGCTTCTGGGGATAAATGTATTGCTTTTTTTTCAAAACATGAGAAAATAGAAGAAGTTGGCGTGGGCTGACAGACTTGAAAATTGGGGGATTCAATCATGGCAATTAAATTGTTTGTTACTGACTTAGACGGAACGCTGCTCGATCCAGAGCACGGTTTATCCGAAGAAAATAAAAAAGCGATTCAACTGGCAACGGAGCAAGGCATAACGGTTACGATTGCAACCGGACGCATGTACGTGTCAGCTTTGCCTTATGCGAAGCAGCTTGGTGTGGATGTGCCCATCATCACGTATAATGGTGCATTGATTAAATCCGTAGAAGGTGAAATCTTATACGAATCATATCTTGATGCAAAGACCGTAGTCGATCTTTTGGATTATTGTTTGGAAAAAGATTGGTATATTCAGACATATCAGGAAGATAAACTCTATTTTAAAGAATATGGCGAAAAATCACGCGGTTATGAAGCTTTGGCTGGACTTAAAGGCGAAGTGATCGGTGTTGAAGGCTTGTATACGAAAACGGAAAAAGTGCCGAAAATGATGGTCATCACTGGCAGCAGCAGTGAATCGGACCGAGTTGTTGAAGAATTGCAGCAAAAATTTGCTGGGCGTTTATTTGCGGTAAAGTCTGTGGACGAATATGTTGAAATCATCAATGTCGGAGTCAATAAGGCTACGGCGATTGAAATGCTGCTTAAAAAACTTGGCATGAATAAAGATGAAGTCATGGCAATCGGAGATTCGAACAACGATTTGCCGATGCTTAAAGCTGCCGGTCACAGCGTTGCCATGGGAAATGCCAATGCAGCAGTCAAAGCTGTCTGTGATTATGTGACGACAGATTGTGCCAGCAGCGGTGTGGCAAAAGCGATTTATGACTATGTGCTGAAAGGATAGGATGGATTGTATGGCAATTAAATTAGTGGCAATGGACCTTGACGGAACGTTGCTCAATTCACAAAAAACAGTGTCAGCGCGTAATTTGGCAGCTATTGAAGCAGCCAAAAAAATGGGCGTTTATATAACTTTGGCGACGGGCCGCATGTATGCCGCAGCCGCCTACTTTGGCAAAGTCATCGGGGCAAATGCTCCTTTGATCTGCTGCAATGGAGCTATGGTTCGTTCCATTGGTGCGGAACAAAATGTATTTGCTCGCTTTTATAAAGACGAAGTCGCTAAAGCCGTACTGGCTGAATGTCAGGAAAAGAACTGGTATGCACAGTGGTATATCGATGACCAGATTTATGCCGAAGATTTTAGGCCGGAATTATTCAATTCCTATAAAACGGTAGAAAATTTTTCGATTAATGAAGTTGGCCGCGATTTTAGCGCTTATGTGCATGATGTCATCCAAATTGTCATCCGTGATGAAAATGGTGAAGTGCCGGCAATTGCCGATTATTTGAGCCAAAAGTTCGCTGGCGAGCTCGATGCCCAGCAAAACACGGGCTATAGTGTGGATTTGACTCCGCCTGGTGTGACAAAAGCGGTTGGTATTGAAGCACTGGGGAAATATCTGGGTATCGAGCAGCATGAAATCATGGTTTGCGGTGATGCAGACAATGATTTAGCTATGCTCGAATACGCGGGCCTTAGCGTAGTTACTGAAAATGGATTGCCCCAGGCAAAAGCTTTGGCGGATTTCATAACGGACAGCTGCGATGACGATGGCGTCGGCAAGGCGATCGAGCGCTATATCCTCGAGGCTTAAATTTGCAGTTTTTGGGCGATTGCCCTATAATATTATATTATTCAATAAATTAATCAAAGATCAAGGAGGTGGCAAAATGGATGATTTTCATTTGATTATCGTCACGGGGACTTCCGGCGGCGGTAAAACGCAAGCTTGCCGCTATATGGAAGATTTGGGATATTTCTGCGTGGATAATCTGCCACCGGTGTTCATCCCTAAATTTGCTGAACTTTGTGTGCATTCTGCGGGCAATGTAAAGAAGGTCGTGCTTGTGGTCGATACGCGCAGCCGTGAGTTCTTCGACACGTTTGTCCATGTTTTAGAACAGATGGACCGTGATAATCAGCCTTATGAAATGCTGTTTATGGATGCGTCTGATGCGACGATCATTCGCCGTTACAAAGAAACGCGCCGCCGCCATCCGATGGCACCGAGCTCACGTATCAGCGAAGGCATTGCCAAAGAACGGGAACGTTTGGCTTTGGTCAGGAATAAAGCGACGTATATCATCGATACCTCCGAACTCAAAAAGGTTGAACTTAAAGAAAAAATCGTAAGGCTTTTTGGCAATCGTGCCGGCGAAAAAATGAATATCAATGTGGTTTCGTTTGGCTTTAAATTTGGCATGCCGCTCGATGCTGACACAGTATTTGATGTTCGTTTCCTGCCAAATCCATTTTATGTGGACTCTATGCGTCATAAGAGCGGGACGGTTCCGGAGGTTGCGGCCTATATCCATCAGTGGCCGGTAACGCAGGAATTTGAAACAAAGCTCGATGATATGATTGAATTTCTAGTTCCACAATATATCAAGGAAGGCAAGAGCCAGCTCGTCATTGCTGTCGGCTGCACGGGTGGCATGCATCGCTCTGTCTATATAGCTAAGTATATTTATGAATTTTTAAAAGCGCGAGGCTATCTTGCTAAGCTGGAGCATCGGGATCTGATGAAAAATGAGGTCCATGAGCACTTGGCCCAGGAAGATTGACAGGAACGAGGCGAAAATATGCATTTATTGAAATGGCTCTATCCCGGTATGCGATTCAAACGATGGCTTTTTTTGTTTGCTGTCGGGGTAATGATGGTCAGCTTAGGGTTGGCTGTAATTTTCAATTATAAGTACATTGATAACATAGAAGAAACCATTTTTCGGACGGTATATCTGTGGACGGGGACGTATAATTACATGGTGACGACGATTGTCGGAGCGGTGGTAGTCGTTCTCGGCAGCTTGATTATGCTGCTAGCGACCCGATTGATCATTCGGTCGGTCATTACGGTGCTCTTGCCGGATAGTTCGGATAAATTGGTGGATCTCATTTATGAAAAACGCAAACTCAATCGCGGTCCGGCAGTAACCGTCATCGGTGGTGGTACCGGCCTTTCAGTGCTTTTGCGAGGCATAAAAGAGGCGACGAGCAATGTCACTGCGGTCGTCACGGTAGCCGATGATGGGGGATCGTCTGGACGATTGCGCGCTGAGCTTGGCATCATTCCGCCAGGTGATTTGCGTAATTGTTTGGTGGCGCTTGCCGATACGGAGCCTTTGATGGAAAAATTGTTCCAGCATCGTTTTGGTGGAAGCAGTGAATTGGCAGGACATAGCTTTGGCAATCTCTTTATTGCCGCTATGGCAGAAGTGACGGGTGACGTCGAAAAAGCATTGAAGGAATCCAGCAAAGTCTTAGCTGTAAAAGGACAGGTTCTGCCGGCAAGTACGGCAGAAGTCCGACTCGATGCGACGATGACCGACGGAACTGTAGTAAAAGGGGAATCGCAGATTCCTCTGGCACATAAACAGATCAAAAGAGTTCATTTGTTTCCGCAGCATGTGCAACCGGTGCAGTCTTCACTTGATGCCATAGCTAATGCGGACGCGATCATTTTAGGGCCGGGCAGTTTATATACGAGCATCATGCCGAACCTTCTGATTGATGGAATGGCAGAGGCGCTTCGCGAAAGTAAGGCCGTCAAGATTTATATCTGCAATGTCATGACGCAGCCGGGAGAAACGGATGGATATACCGCGTCGATGCATGCCAAGGCAATTATTGACCATGCCGGAGCGGGAGCGATTGACTATGTCTTGGTCAATTCTGTCGATATATCACCATCTATGCGGGAGTTTTATGCAGGTAAAGGCGCATTTCCCGTCAGAGTCGATGAAGCAGAGCTTGATGCGCTCGGCGTTGGTTTTGTCAAGGCCGATATCATCAGCGAAACAGAGGTAATACATCATGATCCGGTCAAATTATCACGCAATGTCATGAAAATGGTCTATGCGCTAAAGGAAAACGCCGGAATGAAGGATTACTATATAAAAGATAATAAATTGAAATAAAGGATGAATTGAAATGTCATCATTTGCAACCGATGTAAAAAATGAATTAGCTCGGTTGATGTATGAGGAAAGCTGCTGTAAAACCGCCGAATTGGCGGCTCTTTTGCGTATGGGCGCCGTTATGACGCTTGGCGGACAGCGAAGCTTAGGCCTTAATTTTACAACGGAAAATGCGGCTGTGGCCCGAAAGGTCTTGACGTTACTAAAAGAATGCGGCAAGGTGCAAACCGAGGTGCGCGTCAGCCGTTCGCCTCGCCTGAAGAAAAATAACAGTTATTGTATCCGGGTGGTACCATCTTTACAAGTAAAAGAATTGCTGGAGAGGCTTGGCCTCATGCATGGCGAAAGCCTCAATGTCGGCAGCGACAGTGCCATACTTCGTAAGCAGTGTTGCCGAAGAGCTTATTTGCGTGGCGCGTTCCTCGGCGGCGGTTCAGTGAATCGTCCTGAGGGCAGCTATCACTTGGAACTTGTTACGGGCAGCCAGACTTTTGCTGAGCTGTTGTTATCTTTATGTCACCGTTTCCAGCTTTCCGCTGGGCTTACGGACCGGAAAAACGATTATATCGTCTATAGCAAGGAAAGCGATGCCATCATGGACTTTTTGGGCTTGATGGGAGCACAAGATTCGCTTACTGCCTTTGAAATAGCCAGAAATGTTAAAGAAGTACGCAATCAAGTGAACCGTTTGGTCAATTGTGAGACGGCAAACTTGCAAAAAACAGTAAATGCAGCAGTGCGGCAGGCTGAACGAATTCATTTGATCGCTGAAAAAATCGGTCTTAGCGGATTGCCGGGGCCACTCAAATTGACGGCAGAGACCCGGTTAGAAAATCCGGATGCCAGCTTGCAAGAATTGGCTCAAATGTTAGGCATTGGCAAGTCGGGAATGAACCATCGCTTGCGCAAATTAGAAAAAATCGCACTAGAATTAACAGAAGGTGAAGAAGCTTGAGGTTGCAAAAATTATGGAAAAAAGTGCTCTTTGTTTGCTTTATGGGGGTCGTTGCTTTGATTGCTTATACCGAAGCATATCCACCAAACGGAGTGCCAATACTCGAATATCATATGGTCAATGATAAAGAAGAGGATACCTATGCGGTCCCTACTGCAGAATTTAAAGAGCAGCTCGATTATTTGAGAGAACAGGGATATCAGACGATATCGATGCTCGATTTCATGAAGGCCAAGAAAGGCAAGCTGGAATTGCCGGCAAAACCGATTATTTTGACCTTTGACGATGGCTATGAAGATAATTATACGGATTTACTGCCGATTTTGGAGAGTTACAACATGAAAGCCACCGTTTTTATGGTCACGAATTTTATTGGGACAGAGGGATATCTCTCCTGGGACCAACTTCGTGATATGCAAACACGAGGCATTGAAATTGGCAGCCACACAGCAAACCATAATCCGGTATCAGAACTGACAAATGAGGAAATACGCGATGAGCTCGGTTTGTCGAAGCTTCTGTTAGAATGGAACGGCATACATACGGTGTATTTCTTTTCGTATCCAAATGGGATTTATAATGAAACAGCACTGGATTTACTGCCAAAAGATGATTATTTGGGCGCCGTCACGGGACATGCCGGATTGAATACTTTTGCAACGGATCCGTATTTGCTTCAGCGAACCAATATTCCAAGGCCGCATTTTGGTCTATTGGAATTCAAGCTGCGCTTACTTAAGACAGAAATTTTTACACGTTTAGGAATTTTGCAGCATACGATCAAATAAAGGGGGAGAGTGGGCAGTCAAAAAGGTTGTGGCTGCTGTATCGATAATGAATTTTAAGGTACGACGATGGATATGTTTTATATTGCTAGGTGCGATGATGGCATCTTTTGCAACAGCACAGGCTGCACATAAAAAAGATGAAGGGGCAAAAACCACAGTCATCACGCAGCCAGATAAGACGATTGCTGCTGCGCCAAAGCCGGCACCAGGACTCAATACGATGAAACAGTGGACTGTTCAGTCCGCTGAAACGGGCGGAACATTGCTTTTTTCGGATAGCCCGGAAATCGTTCAGCAAGATGGGATTCTCTATAGTGACACAGTAGAGGGAAAGGCCAGGATTCTTTATTATCACTTGAATGCAACCAAGGAAGATAAAAAAATCGCGGTCGTTCTGGAAAATCTGTCTTCTGCTGAGACAACAGTTTCTGTCACGCGCGGCGGGCTTTCTACCCCAAGTGAAAACTACCTCGATGTCGGTAAAGCGACGCAAACAGAATATTTTTTTGCTCCGAAGAGAAACCAGGTCTATATAGACCCTTACGGGAAACGTCTGTTGGACCCACGAATGGGAACAACTGTCGTAGCACCGGATAAATTGGTATACGGTGTGTTTGATTTTACGACAACTGCACCGGTAAAAGTCACTGTAGTTGCGTTGCCGGCGACGGCAAACCCGGTGGATTTTGTCGTCAGGGCCAATATTTTGCCAGCGGATTCCCATCATTTGCGCGGAACTTTTGCGGGGATGGATCGTTTCATAACGAGCGAACAAGTATATGATCCGGAAAAAGACGGAGCGATTTATTTTTCTTTGGCGGATGACAGCCAGGATTTATATCGTATAGGCGTGGATGCTACGGATGGAAGCATTGTTAAAAATTATGGGAATTATGGTATTTTATATACCATTCATATACCAACTCGCGGAGTAGGCAAGACGAGGTATTATTTGAAACCGTCCGGAGGATCTTATGCCGGAGTGATGTCAGCGCGTTTTGGCACCAATGGAAACGAGAATATGATTCCGACGCCGAGTGATAAAGTGTTTTTTGGCGAAGACCCAAAACGCATTGATTTGGCTGACTTAGGAACTTATAATAATATAAACTCGCTTTGGTTCAAATTTTCTCCACCGGGAGCATCAAATCTGCCGGTGCGGATTATTTTGATTCCGGCGAAGTAGCAGGTACTTGCTTAGTTTGGGCAAAAAGGCTAAAATAGATGGAGTAAGTATTATTATGCAATGAGGAGGACTGCGATATGAAACACATTAAGACGGTTAATAAACCTTCCTTACAGAGTACGGTTCAAACAGGCGGTTGCGGCGAATGCCAAGCATCCTGTCAATCAGCTTGCAAGACATCTTGCACAGTTGGAAACCAAGCTTGCGCAAAATAATCAGCGGCAAAAAAGGGCTGTGAATGCAGCCCTTTTTTCATGCCAATAAAATGCAGCAGAGGCAATTCCTTTGTTGATGAAAATAAAAGTAAAAGCAGTATGAAGGAGAAAAAATGAAAGTTAAAATACATAAATTTGAGCAAAATGGCATGTATATCCTGCTCGATATCAATAGTGGAGCTGTACATGTCATCGATAAGATGATCTATGACATGATGGATGTCTTTGACGGAACTAACGATAAAGAAACCATCGAAAGATTTTCGGGAAGTTATGATGCTGCTGACTTGGCAGAGGCCGTAGGTGAGCTGCACAAACTAATCGATATGCAGCAGCTTTTTGCCCCTGACATCGATATTCCGCCGACTTTTAAAGAAGAAGGCCTGGTCAAATCTTTATGTCTGATGGTAGCACATGACTGTAATCTTCGCTGTAAGTACTGTTTTGCCGGTACCGGGGATTTTGGCCATGATCGAGGCTTGATGACAAATGAAGTCGGCGAAGCAGCAGTTGAGTACATCATCAGCCACAGTGGTTCCCGTAAACACTGCGAAATTGACTTTTTTGGCGGCGAACCATTGATGAATATGCCGGTTGTAAAACATGTAGTTTCGTATGTTCGTAAGCGTGAAAAAGAAACTGGCAAGGTATTTAAGCTGACTTTGACGACAAATGGCATATTGCTAAGTGATGATAACATAAAATATCTTAACGATAATAATATCAGTTTGGTATTGAGCCTCGATGGCCGCAAAAGCGTCCATGACAACATGCGTCCAAATGCTGGCGGGCAAGGAAGCTACGATGCATCTTTGAAAAATTTCAAAAAAATCGTAGAAGCTCGCAATGGCAACGATTACTATCTGCGCGGTACCTTTACGGCGAGCAATCCGGATTTCACCGAAGATGTTCTCGATATGGCAGACCAAGGCTTTGACATCCTTTCGGTTGAACCAGTTGTTCTTAAGGATTCGCCATATGGGTTTACGGAAAAAGACCTGCCGCAGCTTTCGGCAGAGTACGATAAGCTGACAAAAGCTTATTTGAAGCGCCGTGAAGAAGGAAAAGGGTTCTTTTTCTTCCATTTCAATATGGATCTTAGTAATGGTCCTTGCGTAGCCAAACGCTTAAGCGGCTGTGGTGCTGGACATGAGTATTATGCGGTTGCGGCCAATGGAGATCTTTATCCTTGCCATCAATTTGTCGGCAGGGAGAAGTATCTTATGGGTACCATCTTCAACGGTATCGAAAAGAAAGAAATGCCGAGATATTTCCGTGAATCCCATGTGCTTAACAAAGAAAAATGCACGGACTGTTGGGCTAGATTTTTCTGCAGCGGCGGCTGTCATGCCAACGCAGATTTGTTCCATGATGATATTCGCCAGCCATATGAACTCGGCTGTGAATTACAGAAAAAACGTTTGGAATGTGCATTGGTCGTTCAAGCGACGATGGCACTTGAAAAAATGTGATAAGATCAAAAAAGGAGCATTGCCGAAAAAGCAATGCTCCTTTTATTTATGAAAAACAAGCAGGAATTTTAAATTTTTTGCGGAAGATAATCCAAATAAACATAATATTATCAAATGTTTTCATAATTTTAATATATGATTAAATTGTCCATCATAAGCTGTATTTCTAGTAATGAAAAAGACTGAAAATTTACCAGGAAAGCATTGACAATCGGGGCAAATCTATTGTATTATAAGCAACGGGATAAGAAATAAACCAGTGGGATATAAAAAAGCCAGGGGCAGTGAACTGTGAAGACATTAGAGTATATTATTGGGCTACAACAGAAGATTGTGCCGGAAATGAGCAGTCTTGCTGAAAAACGTTATGAACTTCTGACCTATATCCGCTATCATCAACCGATTGGTCGAAGAGCTTTGGCAGCACAGATGGATTTGTCTGAATCTGCCGTGCGTACGGATATAAAGGTTTTGAAGGATGCGGGTTTGGTTGAGCTTTCTGGTCTTGGTGTCACCGCAACAATGGAAGGCTGGAAGGCCGTCGATCAATTAAGAGAGTATGTGAAAATACTGCACGGCTTTTTGGCGACGGAGCGTTACTTGGAAAAAGAACTTGGTGTCAATATGGTTAAAATCGTTCCGGGAGACAGCACTAGCGATGGATGCGTCTTCAAAGAACTGGGACGAGCTGCAGCTGAGGTATTGGCTGCAGTGCTCAAAGATAAAATGGTCGTGGCTGTCAGTGGCGGTTCGACGATGGCATCTGTTGCAGCAGCGGTCAGCGGCTACTTACCAGACACCTTGATTGTACCGACGCGCGGCGGTCTTGGCGAGAATGTAGAACGTCAGGCGAATTCCGTGGCTGCGGCCATGGCGAGGAATCTTGGCGGTCAGTACAGGCTCTTGCATATCCCCGAGGGACTCAATGATGAAGCGCTCGAAGCGATAAAGAATACCGATTCGACGGTCAGCGAAATTGAGGAACTCATTCAAAAGGCGGATGTTATGATTCATAGCATCGGCCGGGCAGATGTCATGGCCCATAGACGGACCCATGCGCCTAAGGTTGCTGATAATATCTGCAAGCTTGGCGTAGGCGAGGCTCTTGGACATTATTTTTCACAAGATGGCAAATGCATATATACATATTCAACCAATGGATTTCGTCTGAATAATCTGGTGGGAGTAGGCAGAACTATTGCGGTAGCTGGTGGCGTCAACAAAGCTGAAGCTATCCTTGCAGTCATCCGGGCCGGCAGCAATGATGTGCTGGTCATCGATGCGGCTGCCGCTGGAGCTATTCAGTTGATAATAAAAGCTGAGAAATCTCAGAAAACTTTTTAAAAAAATTAGGGGGTATTTTCACAATGGCAGTAAAAGTAGCTATCAATGGATTTGGCCGTATCGGTCGTCTTGCATTCAGACAAATGTTTGGTGCAGAAGGGTATGATGTCGTTGCAATCAACGATTTAACTAGCCCTAAAATGCTCGCACACTTATTGAAATATGACTCTACACAAGGAAAATATGCTTTATGCGATACTGTATCGGCAAGCGAAGATTCCATTACAGTAGACGGCAAAACAATCAGAATCTATGCAGAAAAAGATGCTGCAGATTTACCTTGGGGCAAACTTGATGTAGATGTTGTTCTCGAATGCACAGGCTTCTACACTTCCAAAGAAAAAGCTTCAGCTCATATCAAAGCTGGCGCTAAGAAAGTTGTTATCTCTGCACCTGCAGGCAACGACCTTCCTACAATCGTATTTGGTACAAACCATAACGTTCTTAAAGCTAGTGACACAGTTATCTCGGCAGCTTCTTGCACAACAAACTGCTTAGCTCCAATGGCTGATGCTCTTAATAAATTAGCTCCAATCCAGACTGGTATCATGGCTACAATCCATGCATACACTGGCGATCAGATGACTCTTGATGGCCCACAGAGAAATGGCGATTTGAGAAGATCCCGTGCTGCAGCTGTCAACATCGTTCCTAACACGACTGGTGCTGCTAAAGCTGTTGGTTTGGTTCTTCCAGAACTTCAGGGCAAATTGATCGGTGCTGCACAGCGCGTTCCTACTCCTACTGGTTCCACAACTCTTCTTTTCGCTGTAGTAAAAGGCGAAGTTACTGTAGATCAGATCAATGCAGCAATGAAAGCAGCTGCTACTGAATCTTATGGCTACAATGAAGATTATATCGTATCGAGCGACATCATCGGTATGAAATTCGGTTCATTGTTCGATGCTACGCAGACTTTGGTATCCCCAATCGGCGATGGCAATACACAGGTACAGGTTGTATCTTGGTATGACAATGAAAACAGCTACACAAGCCAAATGGTTCGCACAATCAAATATTTTGCTGAACTTGCATAACGTTTAGATCTCTAGAGGTCCGGCCTTGTTTGGGCCGGGCCTATTTTAATACGGGAGGCGTTTGATTATGAATAAGAAGACGATAGAAGATATTGCCGTAGACGGCAAAAAAGTATTTGTCCGTGTTGATTTTAACGTACCGATGGATGAAAACCTCAATATTACAAATGACACTAGAATTCGTGCAACATTGCCTACAATAAAGTATTTGTTGGATCACAATGCTGCAGTAATCCTTGCTTGCCATTTAGGCCGTCCTAAAGGCGAACGTGTAGCGAAATTTTCCGTCAAACCAGTAGCTGTTCGTTTGGCTGAACTTCTCGGTCATGAAGTGAAATTTGCGGAAGATTGCATCGGCGAACCAGCTGAAAAAGCTGCTGCTGCTTTAAAACCAGGCGAAGTTCTCTTGCTTGAAAACCTTCGTTACCATAATGAAGAAGAAAAAAATGATCCGGAATTCTCCAAGCAACTCGCTTCTCTTGCTGATGTTGCCGTAAATGATGCATTCGGTGTGTCTCACCGCGCTCATGCTTCTGTTGAAGGCATCACGAAATACATCGAAACCGTTGCCGGTTACTTGATGGAAAAAGAAATTAAATTCATTGGCCAGACTTTGGCTAATCCACAGCGTCCATTTGTTGCAATCATCGGTGGCGCAAAAGTATCGGATAAGATCGGTGTTATTTCAAACATGATCGACAAAGTAGACACCATCATCATCGGTGGCGGCATGGCTCATACCTTCAATGCTGCTAAAGGATATGAAGTAGGCAAGTCGCTTTGCGAAAGAGATAAATTTGGCTTAGCTCTTGACTTACTGAAAAAAGCTGAAGAAAAAGGCGTAAAAGTAATATTGCCGGTAGACGTAACGATTGCTGATGATTATGCACCAGATGCTAACACTAAAATCGTTGATGTAGACAATATCGATCCAGAATGGGAAGCTCTTGACAGCGGCCCGAAAACTTCCGCTCTTTATGCCGAAGCTTTGAAAGATGCAAAGACAGTTGTATGGAATGGTCCAATGGGCGTTTTTGAATTCGATGCATTTGCCAAAGGTACAGAAGCAGTTGCTAAAGCAGTAGCAGATTCCTCTGCTATCAGCATTGTTGGTGGCGGCGATTCAATTGCAGCTCTTAAGAAGACTGGCCTTTCTGATAAAATTTCTCATATTTCCACAGGCGGCGGCGCTACTCTTGAATTCCTCGAAGGAAAAGTATTGCCAGGCATTGCAGCAATTGCTGATAAATAAGCAATTGATATTTTATTAAAATAAAAAAGCATTCAGACAAAAGCGGGCAAGCAACGTGTTTGATAGTGCTGGCCCGTTCTGTTTGACATTATGAGGAGGATATTTTGATGCGTAAACCTATTATTGCTGGAAACTGGAAAATGAATAATACGATTGCAGCGGGCGTAAAACTTGTAGAAGAACTGGCTCCGCTCGTAAAAGGTGCTGAAGCAGATGTTGTAATCTGCCCGACCTTTACAGCTTTGGCTGCTGTAACTGCAGCTACCAAAGGTACGAATATCCATGTAGGTGCACAAAACGTGCATTGGGAAGCAAATGGTGCTTATACCGGTGAAGTTTCAACGGAAATGCTCAAAGAAATCGGCGTAGAATATGTCGTTCTTGGCCATTCGGAACGCCGTGAATACTTCGGCGAAACAAATGAAGGCGTAAACAAAAGAGCAAAAGCTGCTTTTGCCGCTGGTCTTATTCCAATTGTTTGCTGCGGCGAAACATTGGACACGCGTGAAGCTGGAACTACGAATGATTTTGTTGGCAAACAAATCAAAGCTGGTTTAGAAGGCTTTACTGCAGAACAAGTAGAAAAAATCGTCATCGCTTATGAACCGATTTGGGCAATTGGCACAGGTAAAACTGCTACGTTTGAACAGGCTGAAGAAGTTTGCGCGTTCATTCGCCAGACAATCGAAGCTGGATTTGGCAAAGCAGCAGCAGATGCTGTCCGCATCCAGTACGGCGGCAGCGTGAAACCTTCGACAATCGAAGGCCTCATGCAAAAACCAAACGTTGATGGTGCACTAGTTGGTGGCGCTTCTCTTAAAGCTGAGGATTTCAGCCAGATCGTAAAATTTTAATTGAAGACGAGGTAAGAACATGTCAAAGTTAAAAAGTCCTGTTGCATTGATTATTATGGATGGCTGGGGCATTGGCGATATGCAAGACCCAAACAATGCGATTGCTGTTGCCAAGACACCGGTCATTGATGGATTGCTCAAAAACTATCCGAACACCCAGCTCCAATGCTCGGGTGAAGCTGTTGGCTTACCGGATGGACAGATGGGGAATTCTGAAGTCGGTCATACAAATATCGGGGCCGGCCGGGTCGTCTATCAGGAATTGACTCGTATAACAAAGGCAATTCGTGAAGGCGATTTCTTTAAAAATCAAGTACTGCTTGATGTGGTAGAATCTGCCAAGGAAAATAAGGGTGCCTTACATTTGATGGGGCTCTTATCGAATGGCGGCGTACACAGTCATAACCAGCATTTGTATGCCTTGCTTAAATTGGCAAAGCAGGAAGGTTTGACGGAAGTATACGTACATGCTTTCTTAGACGGTCGTGATGTACCTCCTTCGAGTGCAGCCGCTTTTGTTGCTGAACTTGAAGAAGAAATCAAGACCATCGGCGTTGGCAAGATTGCTACGCTCGCGGGCCGCTACTATGCTATGGACCGCGACAAACGCTGGGATCGCGTACAAAAAGCCTATGATGTCATTGCCAAAGCCGAAGGCGCTAAAGCAGATGCAGCGGTTGCGGCAGTAGCTGCTTCTTATGCAGCGCAGGTTACCGACGAGTTTGTCGTACCTACGATCATTGGCGATTATCCAGGCATGAAGAGCGGCGATGGCGTGATATTCTTTAATTTCCGCCCAGATAGAGCGCGTGAGCTCACACATGCTTTTACGGATGATGCTTTTGAAGGCTTTGCCCGTAAAGACGGTTTGAAGCTTTCTTTTGCGACGATGACGCAGTATGAAGCAGGGATTCATGCTTCGATTGCTTATGCACCACAGACGCTTACGAACACGCTTGGCGAAACCATCCAGAAAAACAATATGACACAGCTTCGCATTGCCGAAACTGAAAAGTATGCACATGTCACTTTCTTTTTCAATGGTGGAGTCGAAGATCCATATGTCGGTGAAGAGCGCATTTTGGTTTCGTCACCAAAAGTGGCAACCTATGATTTACAGCCTCAGATGAGTGCCGTTGAAGTCACGGATAAAGTCGTTGAAGCAATAAAATCACAGAAATATGATTTTATCATACTCAACTATGCCAATGGTGATATGGTAGGACATACTGGCATTTTGTCGGCGGCAGTCACTGCTGTTGAAACTGTAGATGCTTCTGTCGGTCGTTTTGTCGAAGCGGCAAAATCTGTCGGCGGCACGGTCTGCATCACAGCGGATCACGGCAATGCCGAACTCATGCTCGATCCAGAGACTAAAGAACCGTTTACGGCGCATACGACGAATGTCGTGCCGTTTATCACGGTATCGGATACTATAAAAACGGTTCGTTCAGGTGCTCTTTGCGATATCGCTCCGACGCTTTTGACGATTGCCGGCTTGGATATTCCAAGCGAAATGACAGGAAAATCCTTAGTGGATTGATAAAAAGACATGCAGTTGCCGCCAAGCTTGGCGAGGCGGCAATGTATTATATTATTTAGTGAAGAGAGGAATACAAAGATGATTTATTCACACGAAGTGTCTCAGATGACATGTATAGCTAAAGAAGTGAATCATGGTTCAGCACCGATTCCAGAAGAAGGCAAATGGGTACAATCCAAAGAAGTTAAAGATATCAGCGGTTTGACGCATGGTATCGGCTGGTGTGCTCCACAACAGGGTGCTTGCAAACTTACGCTGAACGTTAAAGATGGTATCATTCAGGAAGCTCTTGTAGAAACAATCGGCTGCTCTGGCATGACGCATTCCGCTGCTATGGCATCGGAAATTTTGCCAGGCAAAACGATTTTAGAAGCACTCAACACGGACCTTGTTTGTGATGCAATCAATACAGCAATGCGCGAACTCTTCTTGCAGATTGCTTATGGTAGAACACAAACTGCTTTCTCCGAAGGCGGCTTGCCAATCGGAGCTGGTCTTGAAGATCTTGGGAAAGGTCTTCGCAGCCAGGTTGGTACAATGTACGGTACTTTAGCTAAGGGCCCTCGTTATTTGGAACTTGCTGAAGGTTATGTAACAAGACTTGCTTTGGACAAAGAAGACCGCATCATCGGTTATGAATTTGTTCAGCTTGGCAAAATGATGGAATCCATCAAAAAAGGTGTCGACGCTAAAGAAGCTATGGAAAAAGCAAAAGGTTCTTATGGCCGTTTTGCTGAAGCCGCTAAATACGTAGATCCTCGTAACGAATAATTATTGAGAATAGGAAGGAATGAATAGCATGCCATTATTTGAAGGCTATGAACGCCGTATTGATAAAATTAACGAATCCATTAAAGCGTATGGTATCGCATCGATTGAAGATGCAAAAAAAATCTGTGACGAAAAAGGCATTGACGTTGCCGAAATCGTAAAAGGCATCCAGCCTATTTGCTTTGAAAACGCATGTTGGGCTTATACTTTGGGCGCAGCTATCGCTATCAAAAAAGATTGCAAACAAGCAGCTGATGCAGCTGAAGCAATCGGTGAAGGCCTGCAGGCTTTCTGTATCCCTGGTTCTGTTGCAGAACAGAGAAAAGTAGGTCTCGGCCATGGTAATCTTGCAGCAATGCTTCTTAGAGAAGATGCAGAATGCTTCGCATTTTTGGCTGGTCATGAATCTTTTGCCGCAGCTGAAGGCGCTATTGGTATCGCAAGAACTGCTAATAAAATCCGTAAATCACCACTTCGCGTTATCCTTAACGGTCTTGGTAAAGATGCAGCGCAGATCATTTCGCGTATCAACGGTTTTACGTATGTACAGACGCAGTTCGATTATGCGAAAGGTGAAGTCAATGTTGTTCGTGAAATCTCTTACTCTGATGGCGAACGCAGCGTAATCAAATGTTATGGTTCTGACAGCGTGCAAGAAGGCGTTGCAATCATGCATAAAGAAGGCGTTGATATTTCCATCACAGGAAATTCGACAAACCCAACTCGCTTCCAGCATCCAGTAGCAGGCTGCTACAAAAAAGAATGCAACGAACAGGGTAAAAAATACTTCTCCGTTGCTTCTGGCGGCGGTACAGGCAGAACTCTTCACCCAGATAACATGGGCGCAGGTCCGGCTTCTTATGGTATGACAGATACTATGGGTCGTATGCATTCCGACGCACAGTTTGCTGGATCGTCTTCGGTTCCGGCTCACGTTGAAATGATGGGTCTTATCGGCATGGGCAACAACCCTATGGTTGGTGCAAGTGTAGCAGTAGCTGTAGCAGTACAGCAGGCTTTGACGAAATAAGACAGTTTTAGCTAAATAAAGAAAGACAGAGGTCCTCCGAACGTGGCGGATGGCCTCTGTCTTTTTTATTTGGTGGTATGAAGATGCAAGGGAGAAACTCAGCCTACCAATAGAAATCAAGAGTGAGTCCCGAGGCAAGCAAGCTTGAAGAATCCAAAAAATTGCTCTTGGTCTTTAAGGCCAAAGATGGATACAGCCGATCCTTGATATTGATAGCTGCGTCTGTTTTTTTTGCTGCTTTTGCAGACAGCCCTGATTTTCCTAAAAGATTTTCGACTTTCGCTGCATCACTTTGCAGGCTCGAACGAAGCTTGTCTTCGTCGACACTGAGCTTGCCTGAAGAGTCAACGGCAATGCCAATGGAAGCATAGGCACGGCTATTGTATTTGGTATCAGAAAAAGATGCTGCCAGGTTTTTGACGTTCGTGGAAAGATTGCTGTTGTCTTTAAAGAATTGCGTCATATTATTATAATTTGTGGCAAAGTCCTTGATGCTTGAGATAAGTTTGCTGGTAGGATCAGTACCAGCGGTGGGCGTAGTGGTATTGGTCGTTGTTGTCTTTGCCGCTGCCGCAAAATCCGTTTGTAGAGAAACAGAGGATTTTTTTAAAGCCCCAGAGAGTTTTGAAAAATTTTCCGAAAAAGAAGATTGTTTTTTTGAATAATCTTCAAGTGCGGCAATATCGGATTTTTGTTCAGAAAGCCGCTGTGAAATCACATCAAGTAAGCCTGTTTGAGCGGTACTCGTAGTGAGGCCTGAAGAAATAGATCGAGTCAGCCAATCCGTTGACGAAGCTGTATCTTGCTGTGCAGATGAGGAAAGACCTGAAATCCAATCGCTGGCAGAGGTACTGGTCGAATTCGTTTTCTGCATGATGCTATACAGCATGGATGAGTTCTTTGCCATGGAGGCAATGGTCATCATACTATCACTCCTTTGATAATAGACAAAATATTCCAACGGTAAATGCAATTCAAATTAATAAACAATACTGTCGCTATTATATCGAAACAAAAGGAACGAATCGTAAGTATGGTATACGTTTTCTGAATATATATTTTTTGGGCTTTTTTCGGCAAAAAGGTTTTACTTATCGCGGGAAACAGTGTAGAATATAAGCGTAATAAGGGTGGTTAATGGAACCATAAGAAAGTATAGCATAGACAGAGCAGTGCGAGGCAATATCTGTTTTGCAGTGTTTTATGGTATATATGCAGTTTTGTACAAAAAGAGTGAGTGGGTATTTGACATATTGCTGCAGGATCTGTCTAAAAAAGAAAAGAAATAGGTGGGATTCAGTAATGTTAAAAAAGACAAAAATTGTTTGTACAATGGGACCTAGCGTTGAAACAGACACTATGATCGATGCCTTGATTGCTAACGGAATGAACGTAGCAAGATTCAATTTCTCGCATGGCGATCATGCAGAACATTTAGAACGCATTAATTTGGTTCGCAATGCTGCTAAAAGAGCAGGAAAAGTTATTTCATTCGTACTTGATACGAAAGGTCCGGAAATGCGTCTTGGTAATTTTACCGATGGTAAAGTTACGATTGAAAAAGGGCATACGTTCACATTGACCTTTGGTGATGAACCAGGAACTGTCGATCATGCGCCGGTCAGCCACAAAGTGCTTTATCAGGAAGTCAGCGTAGGCAATACGATCTTGATTGCCGATGGTCTTGTTGGTTTAGAAGTAACTGCTATCGAAGGCAAAGATATCGTAACAAAAGTTCTCAACACTGGCGTTATCGGAACTCGTAAACGCGTTGCTGTACCGGGGGTTGCTGTAAGCTTGCCGCCGATTTCAGAACAAGATGCTAAAGACATCGTCTTTGGTGTAGAACAGGATATGGACTTTGTTGCAGCATCCTTTATCCAACGTGCAGAAGATGTTCATGCAATCCGCAAATTGATTACAGACCATAATGGTCATATGGAAATCATTCCGAAGATTGAAAACCTTGAAGGCGTCAAGAATATTGATTCTATCATCGAAGCTTCCGACGGAATCATGGTAGCTCGTGGTGACCTTGGGGTAGAAATCCCTGCAGAAGATGTTCCTTTGATCCAGAAGGAAATCATTGAAAAATGCAATAAAGCTGGTAAGCCAGTAATCGTTGCTACGCAGATGCTTGAATCCATGACGAACAACCCTCGTCCAACTAGAGCCGAAGCTTCTGATGTTGCCAATGCTATCCTTGACGGCACGGATGCAATCATGCTCAGTGGTGAAACAGCTAGCGGTGACTACCCGGTAGAAGCTGTTCAGACAATGAATAAAATTGCACAGCGCATTGAATCTTCCTTACAGTATAAAAAGATTTTCGTAAGAAAAGGTTTTGAACGTCAGGAAACAACTACGGATGCAATTGCCCATGCTACAGTTCAGATGGCTTATGAACTCGACGCAGCAGCTATTGTAACACCGACACAGAGCGGTTATACGACTAGAGTCGTATCGAAATATCGTCCAAAGGCAGCAATCGTTGCGTATGCGGTCAATGAAAAAGTTGCTCGTCATTTGAACCTTCGTTGGGGCGTGTACTCCGTACAAGGTCAGCCTTGGTCAGATGTAGATGACATGATCAATGCAGCAACAGACGCTGCTGTAAAAGAAGGCTTTGCTAAAGAAGGAGATCTTACGATCATCACTTCCGGCATGAAATTTGCTGAAGGCAATACAAGCTCGATTCGCGTTCATACAATCTAAGTCGTTTCCTTTATAAGAGACGCTAGGAGAAACTCCGATGCTGAAATATGCATCGGAGTTTCTTTTTCTTGCTATTTATCTGCCGGATATGGTATGATTAAACATAATATATGGACGGGGAGGTCCGAAACGTTGTTAACAATTTTGATGATTATAGATGCGCTTGTTGCGCTTATTTTAATTGCATCGGTCATAATGCAGTCCAGCAAGAGTGCGGGAATGGGCGGGATTTCCGGCGGCAGCGAAACGGTATTTAGCAGCAAGGCACGAGGAATGGATGCTTTACTTGCTCGCGTGACTGTTGTTTTTGCTGTTTTATTTGCAGTTGTTACCTTGGTCATTGCAAGAATGACCGCTTGATATGAAAATGCAGAACGTTCTCTATCCGTATATGGGAGGAGGACGTTTTTTATTTTATTAGGTCGCATAGAAGAAAAAATTAAAGTAGAGGATTTTTTTTGCTTTTGTGCAATTACTATAGATAGGGTATTTTAGCAGGAAGGTGGGGAAAAACGTGATTTTGCGAGGTGCGGAACCATTTTTCCTGCCGGGGGATAAAGAGCAGGGTATATTGCTTGTTCATGGTTTTACAGGTACGCCGGCAGAAATGATTTTATTGGGAGAATATTTGCAGCAAAAAGGGTATACAGTTTTGGCTGTAAGGCTTTGCGGTCATGGAACAACGCCCGAGGATATGGCTAAAACCGATTGGCATAACTGGTATGATTCGGTGTGTGACGGCTATGATCTCCTTCGCGGGGCTTGCCGTAAGGTTTCGGTAATTGGATTATCCATGGGAGCATTGCTTGCCATGCGGCTCAGTATGGAGTCTGATGTAGAAAGGGTGATATCTCTTAGTGCCCCGATTTTCATCTCTTCGGAAAAAAATCTTCATCTGTTGCCACCGTTAGAGTCGTCTAAAGGCAGGTATATGACGAAAAGACGACGAAAAATGCCGGATTTGCCGGAGCGCTGCAATGTGTTTTATCATAAGATGCCGCTTGTATGCGTGCATGAGCTTCTGGATTGCATCGCTGCGGTGAAGGCGGAATTGGCAAAAGTTGAAAAACCTTTACTTATCGTACAAAGCAGAAACGACCATACCGTAAAGGCCGACAGCGGAGAATATATATTTACCCATGTGGAGTCGAAAGAAAAAGAAATCTTGCATTTAAACCATTCTGGGCATATTGTTACATTGGACACAGAAAGACAGATGGTTTTTGATAAAATAAATGAGTTTTTGGCGAAATCCCAATAGGGAATGAACGAGGTGCATCATGGTAGAAAGAACAGAAAATGAAAATTCCTATTGTTTTGCCTGTGGGGAAGAAAATCCGATCGGTTTGCATTTGGATTTTCATTTTGACGGGGAATATTATATAGCAGAGTATGAAACAAAGAGAGAGTATCAAAGCTACGATGGAATCGTACATGGTGGAATCATCAGTACTTTTCTCGATGAGGCAATGGGCGGCTATCTCTATGAAAAGGGATATACGGCTGTTACAGCACGACTGAGCATTCGTTATCGCGAAAAAACGCCGATTGGCGTACCAATTAAAATCGCCAGCTGGATCACTTCTAGGCGAGGAAACTTTGTCGATATGGCAGCTGCCGTATCATTGCCTGATGGAACGGTGACGGCAGAAGGAACGGCCAAGATGGCCATTGTGGAGGAATAGAATGGAATTAAAAGAACGGATTTTAAAGTATATGAGGCATGATGCCTATAAGCCGCTTGATGAGGAATCGATAGCAGAAGCTTTAGAACTCACACGTGAGGAACTCGTGGAGTTTTGGCCAATGATGGAAGAACTAGAAGAGAATGCATCGATCATCAAGACGAGAACAGAAAAGTATGGTGTCCCAGAACGAATGAACCTTGTGGTCGGACGCCTTAGCATGACCGGGAAGGGGTTTGGCTTTGTCATTCCCGACCTGCGCGAGACAGATGCCGATACCGATGTGTTTATTCCTGGTTCGCAGCTCGCTGGAGCGATGCATAATGACCGAGTCGTCGTTCGCATCAATGAAAAAGGAGCCCAGGAACGTTCCCGTGAAGGCGAAGTTATCCGCATAGTCAAAAGGGCTAATGTCAAGATCGTTGGGACATTTGAAAGCAGCAAATCTTTTGGTTTTGTAACGCCGGATGATACGAAAATCAATCAAGATATCTTCATTCCGAAAAAAGAATTCAATGGAGCTAAAATCGGCATGAAGGTCGTCATTGAAGTGACCAAATGGCCGGAAGGACGCCGCAGTGCAGAAGGACGAGTCATTGAAGTCATCGGAAAAATAGGTGATCCTGGCGTCGATATTTTATCGGTTATCCATCAATATGATTTGCCGTTGGAATTTCCTCCGGCCGTACAATCTGAAGCTGATAAGACACTGGCACAGGTAAGCCCCGAAGAATATCGTGGTCGACGTGATCGTCGTGATTTTCATATCGTCACGATCGATGGCGATGATGCCAAAGACCTCGATGATGGCGTTTATGTAGAACGCCGCGAAAACGGCGGATTCTTTCTTGGCGTCTACATTGCGGATGTAAGTTACTATGTCAAAGAAAATGCCCCGCTCGACCTTGAGGCCAGAGCTCGCGGGACAAGCGTATATCTAGTGGATCGGGTTATTCCGATGCTGCCGACAAGGCTTTCAAACGGCATATGCAGCTTGAATGCAGGTGAAGATCGTTTGGCAATGGCGGCAGAAATGGAAATCGGTGCGGATGGACAAGTTATAAGCTATGAGATTTTGCCAACGGTCATCCACGTATATCGTCGTTTGACTTATAATATTGTCAATAAAATGCTAGTAGATGAGGATCCACAGCTTTGCGATGATAATGCAGATATTTTACCAATGCTCAAAAATATGGAAGCACTGAGAAATGTGCTCAAAAAATATAGATCGAAGCGCGGGTCCATTGACTTTGATTTACCGGAAGTAAAGGTCAAACTTGATGAAAACGGCAAGCCGGTTGCCCTTTTAAAACGCATGGGTTCTTTGGCGGAATCGATGATTGAACAATGCATGCTGCAAGCCAATGAAACGGTTGCTGAACATATGGATAAGAAAATGCTGCCGTTCATTTATCGCGTGCATGAACAACCAAATCGTGAAAAAATAGATAACCTTAATCTGTTGCTGGCAACTTTTGGCCTGCATATCAACAAAAATCCGGAAGACGACAGCATTCGTCCTTTGCAGTTGCAAAAAGTGTTAGAACAGGTCCAGGGGCGTCCGGAAGAACGAATTATCAGTTCGGTATCGTTGCGGTCTATGCAACAGGCGCGCTATGAAGCGCAAAGTTTGGGGCATTTTGGTCTTGCTGCGCGCTACTATACGCATTTCACGTCACCGATTCGGCGTTATCCTGACTTGATTGTACATCGATTGCTAAGAGATACATTTAAGACGGGCACCATGAGCAATGCTCGCCAGGAAAAGTTGAAGACACTTTTGCCGCAGATAGCGACCTTGGCATCGCAGCGCGAGCGTATCGCCATTGAAGCTGAGCGCGAGACGGTCGATATGAAAAAAATTGAATACATGGCTCAGTACGTTGGGGAAGAGTTTGATGGGATCATCAGCGGCGTTAAAGCTTTTGGTATTTTTATCGAACTTGATAATGGCGTTGAAGGCTTGGTCCATGTGTCGAGCATGGAAAATGATTATTATGAATATGTACCGGAGCAATACGCTTTAGTTGGCCAACGCATGCATAATTCATATCGCTTGGGCGATGCAGTCCATGTCATATTGGTCAATGCGAATGTAGAAGAGCGGAATATCGACTTTATTTTAAAGGACAATGGCGTATATGTACCGTTGAAGCCTAAAAAACAAATCATAGCTGAAGTAAAACCGAAAGAAAGCACGGATAAAAAGAAAAATACACATCGTGCCGGCAAGCATCATAAGAAAAAAGTGGTGGCTGAAGTTAGCCGTACTGTCCTGCCACCGACAAAGGCTGTAGGAGATAAGACCGAGGCTTCAAAACCTCACAGAAAACGTCGGCCTCGTCGAAAACCAGGGCAAAAAGCAGAAAATCGTCCAGCAGCTGCGGCACGAAATAGATAGAACCGGGTGATATAATGGGAAAAAAAAATGAAGGCATAAAAATTGCTTGTGAAAACCGCAAAGCACGCCATGATTATTTTATTCATGAAGCATTTGAAGCAGGTCTTGTTTTGCAGGGAACTGAGGTTAAATCCCTCAGAGAGGGCAAGGCAAATCTTAAAGATAGTTACGGTCAGATACAAAATGGCGAGATTTATATCCAAGGCTTGCATATAAGCCCCTATGAACAAGGCAACATCTTTAATCATGACCCGCTGCGGCCAAGAAAGCTTCTTATGCATAAAGCGCAGATCGTCAAGCTGTTCAGCCAGACGAGAGAAAAAGGCTTTACCTTAGTGCCGCTCAAAATATATTTTGTTCGCGGCAAGGCGAAAATGGAATTGGCATTGGTCAGCGGCAAGAAAAACTACGACAAACGACAGACCTTGGCAGATAAAGCGGCAAAACGTGATATGGAACGAGCGATGAAAGATCGTCAACGCGGCTGATCTCCCTGTAGATCGCAGATGGAGTGTTCAAATGGTTGCGAAAATGGCACATTTGTGCTATGATAACAGAACAGCAGAGAAAAAGAATGCTGTACAACTACAACGGGGACGTAAAGGTTTCGACGGGGGTAGCTGTTGCATGGGTAGCGAGTCGGGGGTTCATCAACCCGTCAGTAAGGTGAAACTTTTATTTAAATATAAAAGCAAACGATAATTACGCTTTAGC
>Ga0183099_1000327_pt1 | contig 37367 bp, 37 predicted proteins | sample Biomet1_FD_127788 | JGI IMG/M metagenome (GOLD analysis project Ga0183099, IMG submission 127788) | Microbial communities from bioreactor (seeded with anoxic lake sediment) at LBNL, California, USA - Biofuel metagenome 1 | ecosystem: Engineered > Bioreactor > Anaerobic > Unclassified ... | reverse complement strand
CAAGGATGACGAGGATGAGGACTGGCCACAAACGCGGGTCAATAAGCCAGTCTCACCCAGCGATGACAAACAACGCCCCGCCCCCTGAAACCGGCCGAGAAATAGCCCATATATTCCTCGTCCTCAAATAGCGTGATGGGTCGTTTTACCGGCATCTGCCTGTCAATTCTGCTATCATCAGGCCCATGCCTGTCCGGCCTATTACCGTGCCGACAGCCCTCCTCCTATCGATACGAGTTTTTTGCGTGAATACTGATTTCTCCAGCTTGGCACTTCCCGTCGAGCAACTGAACAACCTAGCCGATCTGGGCTACACCACCATGACCCCCATCCAGGCCAAAGCATTGCCACTGATCCTGCAAGGCCAGGATGTGTTGGCCAAAGCCAAGACAGGGAGCGGTAAAACTGCGGCCTTTGGCATCGGACTGTTATCCCGCCTGGAGGTCTCCCGCTACCAGACCCAGGCCCTGGTCCTCTGCCCAACCCGAGAGCTGGCCGATCAGGTGGGTAAAGAGCTGCGCCGACTCGCACGCGCCACCCCGAATATCAAAATCCTGACACTGTGCGGTGGCGTCCCCATGGGACCACAACTAGATTCGCTCACCCACCCGCCCCATATCGTGGTCGGCACCCCGGGACGGATCCAGGATCACCTGCATCGCCGCAGTCTGACGCTCGATCACCTGCAAGCATTGGTTTTAGATGAAGCCGACCGCATGCTGGACATGGGCTTTGCTGATGTGATGGTCGATGTCATTCGTCAGGCCCCCAAGCGCCGTCAGACCCTGCTGTTCTCGGCAACCTACCCGGATGAGATAGCGCGGATCAGCGCACAGGTGCAAAAAGATCCGGTCGAGGTCAGCGTCGAAGCGACCCACGACAGCCGTCATATCGACCAAAGCTTCTTCGAGGTAGAGCGCGGTGCTCGAGCCAGTGCCTTGCTCAAGATCCTGGCACACTTCCAACCGGATTCCTGTGTGGTGTTCTGTAACACCAAGCGGGAGTGCCAATCGGTGCACGATACACTGCGCGCTCGTGATATTTCGGTATTGGCGTTGCATGGCGATCTGGAGCAACGGGAACGGGATCAGGTGCTGGTGCGCTTCTCCAACCGCAGTTGTCGCGTGCTGGTGGCGACCGATGTTGCCGCTCGTGGTCTGGATATCAAGGATCTGGCCGCCGTCATCAACTACGAAATGGCCCAGGATCCGGAAATCCATATCCACCGCATTGGCCGCACCGGCCGTGCTGGGCAGAGTGGTCTGGCTTTGAGCTTGTGCACACCGCAAGAGATGCAACGAGCACTAGCTTTAGAAGATTATTTGGGCGGACGGTTGAGCTGGTTCAATCTGAGTGCTCTTAAAACCACGACCCAGGAGCCGTTACAACCGGAAATGGTGACCCTGTGCATCGACGGCGGCAAGAAAGCCAAGATCCGTCCTGGCGATATTCTCGGCGCACTGACCGGTGATGCCGGGCTGGCTGGCAGCGAAGTCGGGAAAATCGATCTGTTCGATACCCATGCCTATGTCGCGATCCGGCAAGCCAGTGCGAATAAAGCCCTCAAGTGCCTGCAGCAAGGCAAACTCAAGGGTAAGAATTGCAAAGCCCGATTGGTGATCTAACCATCAGGGTTCATCACAGCAACAGGACATAAAAAAGCGGCGCTATAAAAGCGCCGCTTTTTCATCGTCAGGATCTGCATGCAAACGTTTGTTTGCACAACAAATTTAGTCCAGATTGACGCCCAGACGATGAGCCACTTCTTCATAGGCTTCAATGACGCCGCCCAGCCCTTGACGGAAGCGGTCTTTGTCCAGTTTCTGGCGGGTAACCTTGTCCCACAGACGGCAGCCATCCGGAGAGAACTCATCACCCAGGACGATCTGGCCTTCGAACACACCAAATTCCAGTTTATAGTCAACCAGGATCAGGCCTGCCTCATCAAACATCTTCTTCAGCACATCGTTGACCTTGAAGGTCAACTCTTTCATGCGTGCAACCTGTTCATCGGTAGCCCAGCCAAAGGAGCGAATGTGGTACTCGTTGACCATGGGGTCGTGCAGGGGATCGTTCTTCAAGAAGAATTCGAAGGTTGGCGGATTCAACTCCAGACCCTCTTCAACGCCCAAGCGACGACAGATAGAGCCTGCGGCAACGTTACGCACCACACACTCGATAGGAACCATGTCCAATTTTTTGACCAGGACTTCATTGTCGGAGAGCAGACGATCCATCTGGGTCGGGATACCCGCTTCTTCGAGCTTGGTCATGATGAAATGGTTGAACTTATTGTTCACCATGCCTTTGCGATCCAGTTGCTCAATCCGCTGGCCATCAAAAGCAGATGTATCGTTGCGGAACAGCAGGACGAGACGGCTGGGATCGTCAGTGGTATAGACGGATTTGGCCTTGCCACGATACAGTTCGGCTTTCTTTTCCATGTGTTACTTACTCCAGTAAGTGAGGTTGCAGATAGCACAAAGGGGCACTACTGCCCCTTCGTTATTACTTCTTCATCACAGCGGCTTGCTCACGGCCAAAGGCCTTGGACATACCGATAAACATCTTGCTGACCACCGAGGTTGGCACCGGCTTCTTATCCTCATCAAACAAGGTGATGGAGGTCTTGCCCTTGAATTCACCGAGTTGCAGATGATAAGTCCCAGAGTCGAGACCAAAGGGTTCTATGTCATGTTCTTTCCAGAAATCGGCATCCGGCTCGTCATAATCCACAATGATCAGACCCTTAGACTCCGGCTTACTGGTGATTTCGAAATTCAGCTTAGGCAGCAGGGATATCAGACGTGGCCATGTCGCCTCGAAGGGGGCATCCACCAGCCAGGCCGTCAAACCATTGTCATCCACACCGAGGCTCATCGCCGCGCGGCTGTTACTCTTACTCACCTCGCCCAGTCGCAATTGGTGATCGTAATCCTGCGCCAACTGATTCAGCATCAAACCGGCGTAGCGACGTTGCTCGAAGCTGGTTACGGGCGTTTCATCCCGATCCCCATCCTCGAAGGCTTCATGGGAGAGCAGTTGTGCGGTTAACCCGGTGCGGTGCCGTTCCACATCACTCTTGATGGTAAACCGGTAGCGTTGATGCACCTGGATCTGATCCTCATCCTCAGCCTGTTCGGTCCACGGCGATAACAGTTCGGTTGCATAAAACAATCGGTATCCAGAGTTCTGGCCTGGATATTCAGATCCGCCACCGCGATGCCACGACGGCTCATAAAACCCAATAACTGGTTCCAGATGTCATTGTCGATCCGTTGATTGACACTACGCGCCGTAAACCACAGGGTCATGTTGCTACCGTCTGCCTCAGCCCGGCTTCCCGGAACCAGAGTCAGCACCTGAATGGGGGCCCGCACATCCACATCACCGGCCAGAGCACCGGACTGGGCAGCAGGCGCAAGTGCCGGTACCTTCAGTTCGTTATTGTAGACCGGTGTTTGTAATCCCGTCGGGATGACAAAAGGACGCGTCACCAGCTTGACATCCTGATAATCAAAATCCTTATTCGCCTGCTTGCGCTCCAGCGTGGAGCTACAACCCACCAGCAGACTAACCCCGACCAATCCGCACAGCAGGCTGGCCGATTTTCCATTGTTGTTGTTTTGTTTATGCACGCTTGATCAACTCCGCTCGGGCCAGCGCCTGCTCCATTTCCGGCTGAGCAGAAGCACTCAGTAGCGTCAATGGCAAACGTAAACCGGATTTGGCAATCAAGCCCAGTCGGGCACAGGCCCACTTGACCGGGATTGGATTGGATTCAATAAACAGTGTCCGGTGCACAGGCATCAAGCGTTCGTTCAACCCCAATGCCGTTTCCTTATCACCTTGTAATGCAGCGTCACACATCTGGCGCATGGCTGCTGCAGCGATATTGGCTGTTACCGAAATAACACCATTGCCGCCGCGCAACATAAAATCACAACCCGATGCATCATCACCACTGTAGAGTGCAAAATCATCGCCACACAACTCACGTAACGGTTGCAGACGAGTCAGATCGCCTGTGGCCTCTTTCAGACCACAAATTCCGTAGTTATGCGCCAAACGGCCAACGGTCTCAGGTTTCAAATCACAACCGGTGCGTCCCGGTACATTATAAAGAATTTGCGCCAGACCACTAGCCTCGCCGATGGCGGCATAGTGACGATAAAGTCCATCTTGCGTCGGTTTGTTGTAATAGGGGGTGACGGAGAGGCCCAATTCGATGCCCATCGACTTGAGGTGGCGAGCCAATTCAATAGCGTGCCGAGTATTGTTGGAGCCGCAGCCCGCCAGCACCGGTATCCGCCCAGCGGCAAACTCCTGGGTTTTAGCCACAACATTCAGGTGTTCATCCAGATCCAGCGTCGCCGATTCCCCGGTCGTTCCCATTGCGACGATTCCTGCCGTACCGGCCGCAATGTGATACTCCACCAGTTGGCCTAACGAGACGACATCGATTTCCCCATGCTCATCCATGGGCGTAACAAGGGCAACGAGACTACCACTTAACATCTATCGAGACTCCGGATTTTCAAGGCCGTTATGGTAAGGCCGAGCCCCGGCAAATACAAGGGAATGGAGTAGACCTGCGAGGCGACTGTGTTACCATCAAAATAGGATCCAGAGCAGGAAAAGCACAATGATTCATCATCTTGTGGTAACGGCCATCGGCACCGATCGCACCGGTATCGTCAATAAAGTGACCCGGCATATCAGTGAGTGTGGCTGTAATATCGTCGATAGCCGCCTGGCCATTCTCGGCAACGAGTTCACCTTTGTCATGCTGCTCTCCGGAGACTGGAATGCCATCACCCAAATTGAGTATTCCCTACCCCGCAAAAGTCATGAACTGGAGCTCATCACCCTGATGAAGCGAACGTCACCCCACACCATGGGCTATTATCCCATGCTGGCTGAAGCCGAGATATTGATCCATGACGAACCAGGTATCGTCAGTCAATGCACCCAGTTCTTTAGCGATCAGGGCTGGGATATCCACGCCTTGCAATCGGAGACGATCCAGCAAGTCCCGGCCAACCTGTTACGCGCCAGTTTTCAACTCAGACTGCCAGTGGCCAGCGCGGGTACGGAAGAAGAACGAAGTTACGCGGAGTTTTGCCAACGATTGGGAGCCGAGCGCTTCCACTTTTCCATCACCAGAAAACCCTGAGGATTCTTCATGGCCAGATTAACTGCCGGGCAACAGGCCCCCGACTTCTCCCTGCCGGATCAGGATGGCAACCTGTTGTCATTAAGCAGCCTGCGCGGCAAGAAAGTTTTAGTCTACTTCTACCCCAAAGCCAGCACGCCCGGATGTACCACCCAAGCCTGTGGCTTGCGTGACATTCATGGGGAGTTGAGCACACTGAATACCGTGGTACTGGGCATAAGCCCGGATCCGGCCACTCGGCTGAAAAATTTTGTAGTAAAACAGCAACTGAATTTCACCCTGCTGGGCGATGAAGATCATGCGGTTGCCGACGCATTCGGCGTTTGGGGACCGAAAAAATTTATGGGCAAGGAATACGATGGCATTCATCGCATTAGTTTTCTCATCGATGAACAAGGCGTAATTGCGCAAGTATTTGATAATTTCAAAACCAGCAATCACCATGACGTGGTGCTGGATTATCTGAAAAGCCATTCATGAGCTCAGATAACGACAAGGGGAGCCGAGGCTCCCCTTGTCGTTCCTGATATTCACTAGGCTAAACCACAAAGAATTTGGCATTCACCCAGGCAATAGTGAAATAGGCCGAGAGCAGTGCGGAAAGCGCCAGGATCAGCGGCCGCATGATGGGTTTATTGCGAACAAACAACACCATCACCAACATGGTCGGATAAAGGCCAAACAAATAGCGCGGGAAGGCATTGGTACTGGTCACGATGGGAACCATAGTGCAAATCAGCATAAACACAGCTTCCGCGTAGCGACGCTGATACAGCAGATAACCATTCATCGCCCAGCCTAGGGCTATCACCACCGATAAGTAGTACTTCCGTCCCCCGGTTTCGAAACCATCCAGCCAATAGTGGAACGGATTATCAAACATCCGTCCCCAGGCTAGCTGGATATTTTTGAAGGCAAAGCCATCACCGACATGCAGATGCAGATAGAGCATGTAGCTGAACAGGGCAAACGGAATAACCCACAGTGTTAGCAACACGCGCCAGGTTCGATCGCCAAACCGCACCAACTCGCGCCAACCATAGGCTTGCAGCGCCAGAATGAGCACCGGAAACACCACCATGACCCCGAGATTTCGCGTCGCAGCCATCAAAGCACCCGCCACGCCGACCCAGAGCCAGCGATGTCGATAGGCAAACAAGAACACGGCTAGCGTAAATAGTAAAAAGCTGGACTCGGTATAGGGGGCAATGAAATAGATGGAGAATGGCGAAAAGGCCAACAACCAGACCCCGAAACGCGAGGTCTCCAGATCCTGCCCCAGTTGCCGCAAGCAGAGAAAAAACAACGGCAGGGTAAAGAAGAATGCCAGGTTAGTCAGCAAGTAAAACGCATTGAGGGTACCAATACCCAGCAGCTCACCCACCCAATAGCCTGCCATCGGAAAACCAGGCAGGAAGGCCCAGTTGGCCGCATGACCGGTGGTCAAACCATGGGGATAAGTGTCATAGCCAACATCCGCGATACTCTGGAACCAGCCGCAGTCAAATTGACAGAACATGCTGGGAATATCGGTCTCCAATGCCGTTGCGATATTCATCGCATCGCTGTAATCAGTCTCGACATTGTAGTGCATGGCACCAAAGTAGCCGATGGCGTACAGCACTACGCGACTGACCACGAAGGCAATCACAATCAATAGCCAATCCCGCCGCCCAATGGCCAAGCGTTCTGGGATGACCTGAACATTTTCCAAATGCATTTGGTGGCTCAGCTCCTAATCAGCAAACACCCAGACGCGCGAGAGCAAGTAGGTCAGTATGGTTACCGCCAACGTTGCAATCACGACCGGCAACAGACCCGACAGCCCGGCAAACAGCAAACCGCTGAGCAACAGATTTCTGACGGCCAACGAAAACAGGGCCACCAGCAAAAATTTGCCGATGGCACCATGCTTTTGGAAGGTGATGTAACGATGACCGAAGAAGGAAAACCAGAAGGCAACAAAAAATGCCGTGGTGGTCACCAGATGTTCGGAAATCGTCGGCCAAACACGAAACAATGCCACTGAGGTGCCCAAATCGACGAGGGTAGCTCCCCCGCCGACTAGGCCAAAGCGAAACAGTCGCCAAAACTCTTCACGGGAGATCATTCCGCTGTCGGCTCCGTCACCGGAGCTGTGCGCGAGTATTGGCCATAGACGCCTTCCACCACAAACACTGGACGTTGTTTGACTTCCAGGAACATGCGCCCCAAATACTCGCCGAGCACACCGATGGAAATCAGCTGCATGCCACCGAGGAACAGGATCACACTCATCAAGGATGCATAACCCGGCATGTCGATGCCGAAGAAAATCACCTTGGTAATAATCACCAGAATGTAGAGGAAGCTCAACATGGCAACCCCGGCACCGACATAGCTCCATACCCGCAGCGGCCAGCTGGAGAAGCTGAAGAAGCCATCCAGCGCAAAGTTCCACAACTTCCAATAGTTGAACTTGGTTTCACCCGCAGCGCGGGCCGGGCGCTCATACGGAACACCAATCGAGTTGAACCCCGCCCAGGCAAACAATCCCTTCATGAAGCGGTTACGCTCCGGCAGTTGCTTGATCACCTCTACCACGCGACGATCCATCAGTCGGAAGTCGCCTGCGTTTTCCGGGATCTTGGTGGTGGTGGAGACGGCGTTGAACAGGCGATAGAAACCACCTGCGGTCAGACGCTTCATCGGGGTGTCCGCATTGCGATCGGAGCGCACACCGTAGACGGTGTCATAGCCTTCTTCTTGCCACAGACGAACAAACTCGAGGATCAACGAAGGCGGATCTTGCAAATCAACATCCATCGGGATCACGGCATCGCCACGAGCATGGCTGAGGCCTGCGGTCATAGCCGCTTCCTTGCCGAAGTTGCGCGCCAGATTGATCAGCGTCACGCGGGGGTCTTTTTCAATCACCGACTCAATCACCTGACGAGTCTTGTCACGGCTACCGTCATTGACAAATACAATCTCCAGTTGGTCCCGCAGCGTCGGCAGTTCCTGATCGATCGTGTCGATAAACGTCTGGATGCTCTCTTCCTCGTTATAGGCAGGCACCACCAATGACAACGTAAAGTTTTTCTTCTTGACCATGATGTTCTTATTCCTCATGAGAAAGCTGTAATGACTGGAACCGCAACGGGTGGGATCCGGTCATGGCAATATAATTGGCCTGGAGTGGATCGGCGATGAACAGACCGGCGGGCAGGTGCACCACCAGATGGTGAGGCCCTGTCTGTTGCAGAACCAACTCGCTACGCCATTGTTCACCCACACTGAAACTCAGCCGGGTGTTGGGCTTGAGATTCCGGACATCGGCTTCCAAGCGTAGCTTGCCGGGTTCCCGATGCAGCGTGAAATAGAGTCCGCCCTCGCCCGAGAACTCAGAGCCGGTGCCATCGTCTTTGGGCAATGACCAGCCTTGACGACTGAGGATCCAGGCCCGATCGTTGACCATATCAAATCGAGTCCCAGGAATGTAGGCCAGCGTCTGGTTGCGATTCCAGAAACGGGTCTTCATCTCCAGATAATAGAGACGATAGGCATAACTCACGGAAGGATGGGTCGCCAGATACAAAACGGCGAGGTAATAAGCAGACAATCCCAGGATTGCCAAAATAATGAGCGCTTTAAGTGTTCGCGACATAACAATCGAAAGCTCGATTTCAGGTGGGCCAATCGTAAAGCAGTTGTCGCAGAAACAACAGAGAATGGGCTCGAGTTCACATAAAAAAAAACTCTATTCGCGCTAGAAAGAGGTTCGTGAAATCAGGAATGACCCAGATCATGGTGGATTGCCACGAAAACCGTAATGCTGCATTTCAAATTCAACTAATTGACGTGCCTGTTGGCCCCTCAAAGGATAATCGCCGATGAATATGAACCATGCCCAGCGCCTGATCCTGAGTAATCAGTATGAGATTCTGAAAAAACTCAATCCGGAAAAAGCCGATTATTATCAACGCTGCCAAACCATCATTGAGCATGGTTACTGCCTGCAATTGCTGGAATTGGAAAAAGAGTTTGGTCATCTGGACGAGGCAACCTGCCGGGAGGTCATCGACACGCTGGAGATGCACCACGCGCTGCAGGTCTCCTATGCCAATTTACCAGCCACCGAAGTCCAAGAGCTGGCGACCAGCCGGCTCGACTATATTGGCTATTCCAGAAGCCATGAGAAGGAGCTGGCAGATTACGTCTGCTTCCTGCTGGATGTTGAGGGACGCTTCCCGGAACTGGGTAAATGCTGCTCTTCGCTCACCTCGGAAATTGGCATGCGCGACAAGTACCAACGCATGCTGGCAGCCTGGCGCGATTGCCCACGCCATTACAAACTCTCCATTCAGGAGATCCGCAAGGTTCTGAATGCCTAATGGAGGGTATCAACTCCATAGGAAAGGCGCCGCAGAGGCGCCTTTATTTCATAGCCAATCCACGCGGGGTCATGCCCGGCGCGTACCGCGCGACGTGAACCAACAGGCCAGTTTGATACCGAACAACATGGCGGCGACAAACAACAGGATTTGCCATTGGCCGGTAACGAGTGCCGTGATGGCCGGGCCCGGGCAGATCCCGACCAACCCCCAACCGACACCGAATAGCGCACTGCCTATCAGCAGTCGGCTATCGAGATTTTTCGTCCTAGAGATGTGGAAATCGGATCCATCCACCGCCTTGGCTCTCGGTTTAACCAACCAAAAATAGCCGGGCATAAAGACCAACAATGCGCCGCCCATCACCAAAGCCAGACTGGGATCCCAGTTGCCACTCACATCGAGAAAATTCTGCACCTTGCTCGGTAGCACCATACCCGAGAGCGTCAACCCCAAACCAAACACCATACCGCTCAACCCTGAAATCCAGCGCATAACAGCATATCCTCCGGTTAAGCCCATACATGGCGTATAACATACACAGTCAGCATTCCCGCCAACATGAAACTCAGGGTTGCCACTACGGAACGCAAAGACAGGCGGCCGATGCCGCAAATCCCATGACCGCTCGTACAGCCATTGCCCAGCTTGGCACCAAACCCGACTAAAAATCCGCCGCTCAGCAGCAGAGGCACCGATACAACCGACAGATCCGGAGTTGGCAGCGCCAGCAACCAAACACCACAGGCGCCCCCCGCCCGCAGTCCCAGCACAAACTGCAGCCGCCACATGCGGTCACCTTTTGCCCCATCCATCAGACCCGCCAATATGCCACTGATGCCCGCAATACGCCCTCGCAGCCAGAGTAGCAGCAAGGCCGCCAGGCCAATCAGAATACCGCCCAACAGGGCAGTTACCGGAGTAAAGTGAATCATCCAACATCCTTCATATTGAAAATTAGCCGACTATGACGCCATTAATTAGCAATTGCTTAATTAAAGACTATTCTAAACAGAGGTCTTAGTTTAGTGAAGCCTAATTTATCAATCCTCTCAGGAGCCTTACAGATCATGACCATCGATAATGGCGTACGCATCATAGCTGGCAGCATGGTCCTGCTTTCAGTAGCCCTTACCTACTGGGTACACCCAGCGTTTATCTGGCTGACGGTATTCATAGGCCTGAATCTCATCCAGAGCGCCCTGACTGGTTTTTGCCCCGCAACCTGGTTGTTGCGCAGGCTCGGCTGCCACTAACCCAGGACCAAGTTTGAAGAGGCGCCATATTCTGGCGCCCCATTTTTCCCCTGGTGACACTTTCCGTTCCGCTCCTCAATTCCGCTCGCCGCCAGTTGCACCAACTGAGTGCCAAACCCATCGACCTGCACAGCTTTGGCTCTATTTCCGCTGATTTGCCTGGCAAAACCGGCTTGAATGCTGGCATGCCGCTTGCGACAGAGAATGAACAAGGAAGGCGTATTCGAGGTGTCAGATGCTCAGGATCCACAATCCAAGCCCCGATCTCTATGACGAGATGTTGCTCGCCGATGGCAGCAGCCGGGCCCACTATTCGCCATTCTGGCAGTGGCTGAAACAAACTGATGAGAAACATATCCAGCACAAGCGCGAAGAGGCCGACCTGCTCTTCCACCGCGTCGGGATCACCTTCAACGTGTATGGCGAACAGGATGGTGCCGAACGTTTGATTCCTTTTGATAACGTGCCACGCATCATTCCCGCCAGCGAGTGGCAAATGCTGGATCGCGGCATCCGGCAACGGGTGACAGCCCTAAATGCGTTTTTGCATGATATCTACCATGAGCAACATATTCTCAAGGCCAAGGTGATACCCGCCGAACAGGTGCTGGCCAACGATCAGTATCAGCCCTGCATGCAAGGCGTCACCCTGCATCGCCGGATCTATGCCCACATTACCGGCGTGGATCTGATCCGGAATAACAATGGCGATTACTATGTGCTGGAGGACAACCTGCGCACCCCTTCCGGCGTGTCTTACATGCTGGAAAATCGCAAGATGATGATGCGTCTCTACCCGGAGCTGTTCTCCCTGCAACGGATAGCGCCAGTAGAGCGTTACCCTTCTTTATTGCTGCAAACCTTGCGCGAGAGTACCCCGGTCGATAACCCTTGCGTGGTGGTGCTTACCCCGGGCCGCTTCAACAGTGCCTATTTCGAACACAGTTTTCTGGCACAACAGATGGGTGTCGAGTTGGTGGAAAATGCCGACCTCTTCGTCAAGAACGGCCGGGTGTTCATGCGCACCACCGCAGGTCCCCGGCAGATCGATGTCATCTATCGTCGCATCGATGATGCCTATCTGGATCCACTGGCCTTCCGTCCCGACTCCATGCTCGGGGTGCCTGGTTTGCTGTCGGTGTATCGGGATGGAGGTGTGGTGCTGGCCAACGCGGTCGGAACCGGGGTTGCCGATGACAAGTCCATTTACCCCTATGTACCGGACATGATCCGCTTCTATCTCAGCGAAGAGCCAATCCTCAACAATGTGCCCACCTGGCAGTGCCGACGCCCCAGCGAGATGTCCCATGTGTTGGCCAACTTGCCGGAGCTGGTGGTCAAGGAGGTTCATGGCGCCGGCGGTTATGGCATGCTGATTGGTCCCTGCGCCACCCAGCAACAACTGGCTGATTTTGCCGAGCGCATCAAGGCCAGACCGGATAATTACATCGCCCAACCCACCCTCTCCCTATCGACTTGTCCCACCTTCGTGGAGTCAGGTGTGGCACCGCGTCACATCGACTTGCGTCCTTTCGTATTGACCGGTCGTGAAATTCGACTCGTTCCCGGCGGATTAACCCGGGTGGCGCTGACCGAGGGGTCTCTGGTCGTCAACTCCTCGCAAGGCGGTGGTACCAAAGATACCTGGGTTCTGGAGGATTCTTTATGCTGAGTCGCACTGCCAGTGAACTGTACTGGATGTCCCGCTATCTGGAGCGCGCGGAGAATACCGCCCGCATGCTGGATGTCACGAATTCAATGTCTCTGATGCCGCAAATCGATGCCGATAATAGTGAACTGATTGCGCCCTTGACCATCACAGGTACTCATGAGCCCTATCTGGCGCGCTATGAGCAGATCAACATGCCCAATCTGCTGGAGTTCTTTCTGCTGGATGAAGCGAACCCCAGCAGCATCTACAACTGCATTCGCGGCGCACGAGACAACGCCCATGCGGTACGGGGTCGCATTAGCGGCGAAGTGTGGGAGAGCCTCAATACTACCTGGCTGGAGATTAAAGCCCTGCGCAAACGCGGCATCGCCGGACTGGATGCCGTCGCATTTTTTGATTGGGTGAAAGAACGCTCCCATCAGGTACGCGGCGCCACCTTCGGCACCATATTGCGTAGCGACACCCTGCGCTTCATCCGTTTGGGGACCTTTATCGAACGCGCCGACAACACAGCGCGGATCCTGGATGTGAAATATCAGGTGATGAAAGAGGATGAAGATCCGGTCCGCGAATTTTATCGCTGGAACGCACTGTTACGCTCGGTCGGTGCCTATGAGGCCTATCAGGAGCTGTACAAGCAGAGCCCGACCCGGGATCAAGTCGCTGAATTGCTCATCCTCCGTAGTGAGGTTCCTCGCTCCCTGCGCGCCAGCGTCGAGGAAGTGGAACAACTACTCGCTAAAATCGAAGGGGATACCGGGCGCGAACCCCGCTTATTGACCGCGGTCCAGCACGCCAAATTACGCTTTGGCACCATTGGCGATCTGTTTGCTGAAGGACTGCACGATTATCTGAACCAATTTCTGCATGACATCAATGCGATTGCCGAAAGCATTCACCGGGCCTACCTGGAGGCATCCTAATGAAATTGACCATTGAGCATCACACCCATTACACCTATCAAGGTGAAGTGCGCCGCAGTACCCAGTACCTGCGCCTGACCCCTCAGCATTCCAACCGGCAACGCATTCTGTCCTGGGAGCTGGATCTGCCGGAATCGGCCACCTGCACCACCGACAGTTATGGCAATGTGCTGCATGTACTGACGCTGGACCAGCCTCATGAAGCCATTCATATCCATGCCCGTGGTGTCGTCGAGATCCTGGATGCGGAGGAAGAGCCGGATGCAACCCACTCGCCATTGATCTTCTTGCGCCACAGCCCCTTGACCCAACCCGATGCCGCCATCCGTCAGTTGGCCGAACGCTATCACACGCCCGATGATCTGCAATCCGGCCTGGAAGCCCTGATGCAAGCGTTGCTGGAGCGGATGCCCTACAGTCCGGGCAGCACCCGCGTCGACTCGGCCGCCACAGATGCTTTCGCCGCCGGCGAAGGGGTCTGTCAGGACCATACCCATGTCTTTCTGGCCTGCTGCCGCTCGTTAGGTTTGCCAGCTCGTTATGTCAGCGGCTATCTTTACACTCCAGACTCCAGCCATGTCGCCACCCATGCATGGGCCGAAGTCTGGTATCTGGACCACTGGCATACCTTTGATGTCACCAATCAGTGTACGACCCCGACCCAACATCTGAAGCTGGCCGTCGGTATCGATTATCTGGATGCCTGTCCGGTGCGGGGTGTCCGTTACGGCGGTGGAAACGAGGCCATGCTGGCTCATGCCGCCGTCAATCTGATCAGTCAGCAATCCGAACGACAGCAGTAAGATAGAATAATCCGCAGCACTGATGTGCCTGCCTGATAGAGAGAGAGCCATGACCTATTGCGTCGCGATGCGCCTGGCCGATGGCCTGGTGTTTGCCTCTGACTCCCGCACCAATGCGGGGGTCGACCACATAGCCACCTTCCGGAAATTGAATGTGTTTCACCAGCCGGGCGAGCGCTTGCTGGTGTTACAGAGCGCGGGCAATTTAGCCACAACCCAGAGCGTGCTGAGCCTGCTGCGACAACGCTGTCAGGAGGAGAAGTTGAACCTGATGAACGTCGGTTCGCTGTACGATGCGGCAACACTGGTGGGAAATACGGTTCGGGAAGTTATCTCCAGAGATGGTGGACAACAGCAGAGCAGCGTCAATTTTGGTTGTAACCTGCTGCTGGGTGGGCAGATCCGCGGCAGTGATCCCCGGCTATTCCATATTTATCCGGAAGGCAACTTTATCGAAGCCACGGAAGATACCCCCTATTTTCAAATCGGTGAAAGTAAGTACGGCAAACCGATTATTGACCGGGTGCTGAATTATCAGACCTCGTTGGAGCAAGCCATGCAGTGTGCCCTGATCTCCCTCGATTCCACCCTGCGCAGTAATCTATCCGTAGGCTTGCCACTGGATGTTCTGATCTATCCGCAAGGTAGTTTTTGCGCCGAACAACAATATCGAATCACCGATCAACACCCCCATTTTCAGGCCTTGCGACAGGCATGGTCTGAGGGCTTGTTACATTTATTTCGAGAGCTCCCCCCGCTCGCTCTGGGAACAAAATAGAAGTGATGAAAACCGACTACGGGGCATTCCGGCTGAGATTGCGCAGCACGTCATGGATAAAACGTTATTTTCTGCTTTAATCGGCAGAGGTTCAGACTCGAAAATCAGGATCCCCCGGAATGAAACTGCTATGCCCGTTCCTATTTTTTCTGGCATCGCTGACCAGCCCTCTCACCATAGCCAATCCGCTATGTCCGAACCCGTTACGAGTCGGCTGGGATGACTGGCCGCCCTACCATTTCCAGAGTAGCGATGGAGCTATGCATGGCTTTGCAGTCGAGATATTGCAGGCGGTGATGCGTGATATGGGGTGTGAAGTCGTCTTTCGTCCACGCCCCTGGCGTCGCCAGCTGCAAGAAATCCAGATCGGGGAAGCCGATATCGCCATGGAAGCTTACTACAACGAAGAGCGTGCCGAATTTGCTTATTTTTCAGATGCCTACAGCCCGAGTCAAGTCATGCTCTGGATACGCCCCAAGCAATCGCTTCCTGGAACCAATATCGGCACGCTGCTCGATAAGGGCTTTGTACTGGGTATTACCAAAGACTTCTTTTACGGCCCTGAATTTGAGCCCTACCGCCAGCACCAGAATGTCCAAACCGTGTTATCAGAAAATATGAATTACGCTAAATTGCAGAAGGGCCGGATCAACGGTTTTCTCGGCGATTGGCTGGCAACCACATGGGGTTTAAAGCAACAACATCTGGATCTCAAAGTACAACCGGCCCCTATCACCATCTATTCGGCGCCGACGTTTTTCATGTTCAGTAAACAGAGTATTAAGCCGGCGTTTGTCGCCGCGTTTAACCAAGCGTTACGGCAAATGAAAAAACGGGGGGATTACCAACAGTTGCTGGATAGCTACACCCGCACCGATTAGCCATTTGGATCAGCAGATGTGAAGAAGCTAAAACATCTGCCATCTCGCAGCATAATTTCCCTTGGCGCTCGACTCGCGTCATATAAGCTCAACGACATGGCTGCGCATACGGCTCTGACTGACCTAGGATTGAGAAACGATGAAACCTGAATCTCACGACACCCTTCATTCTGATACACCCGATTCCGATAACGTACAGGCTGCAATCGCCGTCCATCACCTGATCTCCGACCCCAGCATGCCTCCGGAACAAATCATTGAACGCTTGGGAGATATCACCCTGCAAATCCAGCTCGGTGTGCAACAACTGTGGGAAACCATACCGGTGCCGGAACAGATTGATGAGTGGTTAACCCTGACTCAGATCGAAGAGCTGACCTTCTGGCGCCCGCATCCAAAGCACGCCGGAATGCAGCTTGCCGACGCCATTCGCTTGGCTCGATACTTTCTGCAGCACGGTGGTTTTTTCAACAATATGCAGGGGGAAGGCAACTGGTTGTTTGACGGCGATCGCCGCCCTGTCAGCCTGGGGACTGAACTGACCCGGGATCTGTTTTTTGCCTTGCGTCCAATTCTATCTCTCCACCAGGTCGATTTTGATAGCAGCCAACTTGCCGGTTTCCGGACCGATGATGAATCCTATCCCGGTCATCTTTTTCTTGCTGGCGAGTTGTCGGTCTGGGGACTTAAAGGTCAACCACCACGATTCATCCAGACCACCCGTCTCAATGCCATGGAGCTGGATGATCCATTTGCGAATCTGCTGGACGCCGATGATCCGGTATAGCCTTTCCCTGTCGCGCATGCATAAGGCCTCCCAAGGGAGGCCTTTGCTTAGCGCCAATGACGATATCGTGGTTAGTATTCAGCAGTTGCCATCTGGAACGTCTTGAACCCACCGGAAAGGTTCCGCGCGGTAAAACCGGCTAGCGTCAACATCCGGTAAGCGACATGCCCGCGCAAACCAACCTGACAGGTGATCAAAATTTCCTTTTCTTTGGGTAGCTCATGCAAACGGCCCCGTAATTCATCGACCGGGATATTGATAGCACCCGGGATCTGGCCATTGGCTTTCAACTCAGCGGGGTTACGGACATCCAGCACCAATTGATCGGAGCGAAGATTAAGGACGTCCTCGCTATGACAGATCCGCTCATCTCCTTTGATGACGTTTGCCGCCACCATACCCGCCTGATTGATCACATCGCGAGCCGAGCCGAAGGGCGGTGCATAGGTCAACTCCAGATCTTCGAGTTCCATGACACTCAAACCCGCGCGCATGGCCACGGCTAAGACATCGATGCGCTTATCCACCCCATCCTTACCGACCGCTTGTGCACCCAAAATGCGACCATTGTGCGGATCGAACAATAATTTGAAGCTGACGGGCTGAGCGCCAGGGTAGTAACTGGCGTGACTGGCTGGATGCACATAAATCTTCTGGTACGCCATGCCCGAGCGGATCAGGCTCTTCTCGTTCAGCCCCGTGCTGGCAACGGCCAAATCGAACACTTTACAGATTGCGGTCCCTTGAGTCCGTTTATACAGAACCTTGCGGCCGAGCATATTATCCGCCGCCAGTCGCCCCTGACGATTGGCTGGACCAGCCAGCGGCATCAAACCCGGCTTACCGGTGACAAAATCAGTGGTCTCAACCGCATCGCCAACCGCATAAATTGCCGAGTCCGAGGTACGCATGCCCTCATCCACCTTGATGCCACCTCGAGGCCCCAACTCAAGCCCGGCTTGCACCGCCAACAAGGTTTCCGGTTTGACCCCGATCGCCAAAATAAGCAGACCCGTTGTCAAGGTAGATCCATTACTCAAGGAGAGCTGCAACGTATCGACCGCAGGAGCAATCTGGTAATCACCTGTCGCATCAGGCTCAGGAATAGAGACTGGGCACGGTGCCACACTGCTCAGCCCTGTGTTGAGCCGCAGGTCGATCCCATGTTGCACCAGAGTCTGATGAACCAGATTGGCCATCTCCTTATCCACGGGCGCCATCACCTGATCGGCTAATTCCAACAGGGTGACGCGGATGCCGCGCTGGTGCAGCGCCTCGACCATCTCCAAACCGATAAATCCCCCCCCCACCACGGTGGCATGGGTCGGAGCATGCTGCTCCAGAGCGGCGACAATCCGATCCATATCGGGAATATTACGCAGCGCAAAGACTCCCGGGCTATCTAATCCCGGCAGTGGTGGCCGGATCGGCGCCGCACCAGGGCTCAATAGCAAACGATCATAGCTTTCGATGTAGAGACGTCCGCTGATCGTCTCCTTCACGGTGACAGTCTTGGCCTGCCGATCGATGGCGATGACCTCATGTTGGGTACGAACATCGACATTGAAGCGTCGCTTGAAGCTCATCGGGGTCTGCAACAACAACGCATCTCGTTGCTGAATATCGCCGCCTATGTGATAGGGCAAACCGCAGTTGGCAAAAGAAACATACTCGCCGCGCTCCAACACTATGATTTCGGCGCTCTCTGAGAGACGGCGAGCACGAGCGGCAGCGGAGGCGCCGCCGGCAACACCACCGACGATGACGATTTTGGTCATATGCTATTCCTTTCATCATGAATGCCGTTACTTTAGGCATTTCTAATTTAGAGTGCAATCATAACATTGCCAGACCGCCTGGATCGGGTATGCTGAATAGAAGTCGGCCTATTATAGTTCATTGATTTTATGCAACTTCCGGCACCCAGTGTGGCTTCATCTCACCAGACAGCAAGCGGATCCAGCTTACTGCGACTGGACATGCTTACCCGTCAGCTCACCGCCATTGGCCCCTCCGTGGTTCCCGATGCCGTGTGTCCTTTCCCCGGGCAACCCTGGCCTGAGCAATTACCTGCCGACGAGGCCAGCGAAATCAATCAGCTCCTCGATAAGCAGCAGGCTGGATGTGTGCAGCTAGCACGATACGATACGCTCTGGTTATTGCAATTCATACCCGATCGGCATCCGGAATGGATCCTGGTTGCCCAGCCTTTGTTGGCAACAACGGGGAGTAGTCCGCTACAAGCACTCGAGTTTCTGGAGATGGACAAGCAGGCGACGAGCAGCTCAGGAGTAGAGCGTAATCGACGGATTTTACACACTCTGTATACCGCCACCGGCTGTGAGCGGCTGATCCTGTGGAGTCTGGATGGCCAGCTCATGACGCCGCTGTTCATGCTGGGCAATGGCAAAATCCCCTCGCCGCAAACCGTAGATAACCGTTACCTGAAAGCCTTACGCTCACGAGGCTGTCTTGGTTTTTCTGATCTGTCTCATCAGCCTATGCTCAAGAGCCAGCAGTATCTGGCCGAGGATGACATCCATGCCCGACTGGACGTACAGTTGCAACAATCGGGGATCCTTTCTGGGCTCATTACGCTGGAATACCGCTCGTTTCAACAAAGCTTTCCGGCGCTCACCTTTCAGCTGGCCGAAAAGGCTGCCAGCCTATTGCTGGAGATCCCTCCATCACCGAACCTGGATCATCTGCAGTGGCTACAGGATTTCAATATTCGCATCGCCAGCCATAGTGGCACCGCCTATTTTGCCCATCTGGCCCAGCTGCTCGCAGAGCAGTGTCAAGCCAGTCAAGTCCTCATCTGGCGACAACTGCAACGGGAAGGACAAGATCATCTGGCCAGCGTGGTACGTTATGATCGCGGTAGCTGGTTACCGGAGCAGGAGCTCTCGCTACAACCTGATGCTTGGCAACTCTTGCTCGAACCGCAGCCGCAGCGTTTGCAGGGCGACTCGCTAGAGTCAGTGCGTCCGTTGCTGGCTGAATATGGTAACTTTGAAGCCTGCTTAAGCTATCCACTACTCGATGAGGATCAGCAGCTTGTCGGCCTGATGTGCTTACTGTTCCGCAATCAGCTTGCCAATAGCGCGCCGCTGGAAACGATTCTCGCCTTGACCGCTCATCGCACCACCGGCGAGCTACTGCGGCGGCGATTTGAAGAGGAGTTGCAATTAGCTCGCGCTGCATTTGAAACACCAATGGCGGTTCTGGTCATTGATGCCTTAGGCTTTATCGAGCGAGCCAATCCTGCCTTTATCGCCATGACGCAATTTGCGCCAGAGGCCATCATTGGTCATCACATGAAGCTGCTACGTCCCAGCTTTTACGATGACGAATTCTATAATTCCTTGCAGCAGACCTTGAAACGACAAAATTATTGGCAAGGCGAGGAAAACATCCTCAAGGCCAACGGCTTCTATTTTCCCGTACGGCTGACGATCACCACCATTCGTCGCCATGATGAGATAACCCATTATCTATGCACCATCGATGATATCTCCGAACGTCGCCATAACGAGCAGCAGATCGAGCAACTCGCCTATTACGATGATCTCACCAACATCTACAATCGACGCGCCATGCTGGAACAACTGGAGATGGCACTGCAAGAGGCTCAGGAGCTGGGTCTCTTTGGCGCTCTGTTGTTACTGGATATCGATCACTTCAAAAATATCAATGACTCACTAGGCCATGCCGTCGGCGATCAACTGCTGAAAGCTATCGTGGTACGTCTCCAGAACAACCTTGGCCAGCAGTTGTTGCTGGCTCGAGCCTCGGCTGATCAATTTGCGCTACTGGCCAAAGATTTAGGCTCCAGCCTGATCTCGGCCCGTATTCAGTGTGAATACCTGGTTCAGGAGCTCAGTAGTCTGTTCAGCCAACCCTTCGACATCAATGGCATTACCTTGCATATCACCTGTACGCTGGGGATCAGTGTGTTCCCCGACGAGGTCTCTTTTGCCGAAGTCATGCAGCAAGCGGACACCGCGGTACACATTGCCAAACGCCAGAGTGGTGGGGGGCATGCATTCTTCACCAGCGATATGGGCAGAGCCGCGCGACGTCGGCTGGAGTTGAATAACCAACTCCGCGATGCGCTGCGGCTGCATGCGTTCCAATTGTACTATCAGCCACAATTCTCGGTGGTCTCGGGGGCTTTAGTAGGTGCCGAAGCCCTCTTACGCTGGGAGCATCAAGGGACCTTTATCTCCCCCGCCGAATTTATTCCGGTCGCTGAAGAGACCAGTCTGATCAATGAAATAGGCCTCTGGGTATTGCGTCAAGCCTGCACCCAGTTTGTCTATTGGCAAAGCATAGGCATGCCGTTGCCGGCGATCTCCGTCAACGTCAGCGCCCGGCAATTTCATCACCGGGATTTCCTACCGCAACTGGAATTGATCATGCAGGAGAGCGGGATCCCCGCCCCCTGCCTGTTATTGGAATTAACAGAGTCCGTAGTCTTGGAGAACCTGAACGAGACAGTTCACAAGATGCAGGCCATTCGTCAATTAGGGATCCGCTTGTCGATCGATGATTTTGGCACTGGCTACTCGTCACTGGCCTATCTCAAGGAGTTACCGGTCAATGAGGTCAAGCTGGATCGCAGCTTTATCATGCGGTTGGCCGAGGACCACAAGGATCGAGTACTGGTGGCGACCGTACTGGCGTTGGCCGAAGTCATGGATTTTTCAGTCATCGCCGAAGGCGTCGAGACCGAGGAGCAGTTGCAGGTATTGCGCGATCTGGGCTGCGATCATTTTCAGGGATTCTTACGCTCCCGACCATTACCGGTCCGCGAGTTGGAACAGCAATTTGGTCCGCACCCCGCCTCACCACACAACCGCGAATAGACACTGTGTCGGTAAAACCGTGAGCCCTGAGCACAGGGCTCACCCTCAGAACTCGAACTTGTAGAACAGATCCAGAGCCTGGTTCAGGCCACTCAGGGCTTGTACATAGAGTCTGGGCATCAATTCATAGCGCAACTTGACCTCACCGATCGAGGTGAACACGCCCACGCCATATTGCAATTGCAAGCCCGGCATCAAATAACCACTGATGCTGACCTGGGTATCATCTCCGCTACCGGTCGAATCCAGGCTGACATCGCTAAAACCAAAATTCTCGACAATTCCCGATACCAGGCCATTGGCCTGACTCAATCCCGCCCCCAGCAAGATCCCGGTCATAGCCTCATCGTTCGAGGTGGTACCACTACTGCTCGAGCTCTTGCCGCGTAACAGATAGGAGAGCCTTTCGGTTTGCGAGAGTTGAGGCTCGGAATAGATTTCGATCCTCGGCTGACTGGCAGGCCCAGAAACCTTGACCCCGACCGTAATATCCTTGTCTTCCATCGTTTCCGGATCCCGCTCGGCCTTCACCAGCAGATACGGCGCCGTTGGATTACCACTAAACAGTAATTTACCTTCCTGGATCAGCAGATTTTGTCCAAAGGATTTGAAACGTCCATCATTCAGAGCAATCTCGCCATCCACTCGTAGTGGTGTCTCAGGATCCTGAACGACCCGGACTCCGCCCACTAATTTGGTTTTGAGCCCTAAGGCATCCAGTTGCACATCTCCGCCCAGCCCTAAACTGACATCCAACCAGATCGGCAATGCTGCTTTGGGTGGCGGCGCCGTTTTGCGCCGGGGATCCACCACCTCGACATCCTCCGACACGCTGACCGCACTATCGGGTAAGGACTTCACCTTGATACGAGCCCATGGGATCTGCACCTGCCCCTCCAGACGGATGGTATCGCCCAAGGCTAACGTCAAATTAGAGCTCACCCGGGCTCGTCCGTAGCCCGCCAGACCAATCTCCAGAGTATCGGCCCGCACCCGCAGTTGCCCAGACAGAGGTTCCTGCGACCAGTCCACGTCCCCGTTCAATGCCAGTGTTCCCTTGCCGACCTTCATATCACCCGCGAGGGTTGCCCGGGAACCATCAATCAGCAGCTCAGTATGCAACGCCTTGATAACCGCCAGTTCTGTCGAGGTTTCCACCTCGCCTTCACTGAGCGCCACGCGTCCATAGAACAGTGGTTTACTCAAGGTTCCAGCCATACGGCCTTTGGCATCGATGCGGCCACGGGTTCGCTTTAGTTCGTCAAAGAGTGGCGCTATGCCATACAGACGCAGGTGACTGATCGACAGCTCCCCCCCCAGGCCGCGTTCGCCCATGGGATCCGTGAGCAACAAATTAATATCGGCCTTGCCCAATTGCTGGGAAGAAAAGTGGAGCTCCAGCTTGCCCTGTTGCGCATCCAGTTGGGTTGAGATGGCCAACTGATCATAGGCCGAGGCGAATTCGTCGGCGATCAGCTTGCCGGGCTCGCTCACCAGTTGCAGGTTGGCATGGGGGATCCCCTGCTTCCAACCCACATTTCCTTGCAGGCCAAGCACCCCCACCCAATCCATGCGCTCGGGCAGGAAAGGTTGTAATGTTTGGGTCGCAAAATCGGTCAGTGCCACATTCAGCTCACCCTGTTGCGGCGAGAGTTCGGTAGCATCGACGCAGAACGAAGATTTCTCCGAGCGCCAACATTGACTCCCGAGCACAACACTGGGTGATGATGGAGCAATCGCCAGCGTCAAGGGTGAGACCAAGTGCCAAGGGCCTATGGGTGTCTCCAGTTGTCCCGAGCCCAGTTCACCTTGCCACTGATGTCCAGTCCAACGACCTTGCAGCGCCAACGTGCTGGCGATCGGCTTGCCCTGGAACTGCAACGCGATTTGATGCGATTTTTCCGTTCCCGTAATGGACAGTTCCAGATCCTGCAAACGCTGGCTACCACTACGCAGTCGACCCAATGTGAGCTTGGCATCCCCCTGCCATAAGGTGCCCAGCGACATAGAGACATCCAAGGCGAGTTGTCGCAACCGGGTTCCGGCTAGGCTTACTTCATCCGCTTGCAGCGATGCCTGGATAACGGGAGTCTGGGCATTACCGGAGAGTGAGAGTTGCCCGCTCATTGCCCCACCGAGCTCGGGATACAAAACCTCGAGTTTCGGGGCTTGCAATGTGCCATGCAATCGCCAACGCGACGCTAACTCGCCATCCAGCAGGAGTTGGTTACCACCACTGTTTAAGGCTATCCGCTCAAAACGCCATGCCATTCGGTCATCACCACTGAGCTTGCCGGAGAGCGTCAGCGGATAACCATTGAGTTGGCCCGAGGCTTGAATAGCCGGTAGTTTCAGCTGCCAATGATCATCGTTCTGTGCAAATTCCGAGGTTACCGAGCCATTGATGCGTCCCGACAGCTCAGGAAGCCACTCCTGCAAATTGCTGCTTTTCGCCTCGAGCTTGCCCAACCAGTGAATTCCCCGAACCCAACTCAGTTTACCGGTTGCCCCGAGATGACTGTGGCCCGTGGTGATGTTAAGCGGCGCCAGCGCAATGCCATCTAGCGACCCCGTCAACGTCACATCAAGCTTGGAAATCGGCAACTCCTGCACCTTGACTTGACTCCGCAACGAAGCCCGATAGTCCGAGAGCCGTCCCGAAGCACGCAGAGTCCCTTTAGTCAGCGCATATTCCGCAGCCTTGAGTGGCCACTGCAATGTTTGCCATTGTGCCTCCGTCTCGAATGGCAGATCTGGAGCTAGCGTATTCAGCCGGGCCTTCATGGTCAGACCTTCCGTCCCCTCGACCACCAGTTTGGTCTGCAGATCCGTCAAGGGGCCAACTGCGCTCAAGCGGGCTTGCCGCCCCACGAGTTGCTTGTCCAACCATGGCACCTTGGAGAGGCCTTGGAGCTCAAACTGCATCGGATAATAGTCCTGGAACGTCATCTGCCCCTTCAAGCGGAGTTCACCCCATGGATGCCACACTTGCAGTTGCGCCACTCGCAGTTCAACGCCCTCAAATCCGGCGCGGGCTTGCACATCGAATAGCCCGGTATCAAATCCTGTTTGATGATAACGAGCGCGCTGAACATTGAACTGCTCGACTTCCAGCGTGAACGGCAGGAACACCTTGGGCAATAATTCGATCTGCTGCTGAACGACGCGAGCATCAAAGGGTTTCGTCAATGGCGGCGCGGTTGTCTCCTTCTTGGTCGCGCTGGATTTTGGCGATGGAAGCAAAGCGACATCGACATCCGCGCCGTCAGCGTGTTCCAGCTGTAATCGCGAACCATGCCAATTGGCAGCCGCTTGCAAACGGCCAACCGCCACCCGGACATCGGGTGTCGTCAGGACAAAGTCGCGAACCAGTAATCGCTTGAGCTGAATACCGAATGGTAACTGGATTAGCTGATCCATCGGCTCTGTCTGCAGTAGCTCCTCGGATTCAGGGTCCGGGAGGGGATCGGCTAGCGGATGGATCTGGATACGCCCCTGATCGAGTTGAACCTCGTCAATCAACAAGCGGCCACTGAGCAAAGCGCCCAATTGCCATTTCAGGCGCAGCTCATCCGCCTGCACATCCAGTAGCGAAGAGCGGTAGTCGAGATGGCGAAACGTCCACCCCTGCCCTAGATGGCCACTGGCCAGCTCACCCTGCAGCGTCGGTTGCGAGCTCTGCAATTGTTGCCATAACAGCTGATTGCCTGCGGCAGTAAAGAGCAGTAATCCCACCAGTACCAACAGCAAGAGCAACAGGCTGCTCAAGGCCACAAATGTCAGCCGCAACCAACTCATAGCTCGGCTCCCAAACCAAAATGCAGACGCCAGGGAATATGGGTTTCCGACACCCCGAATGCCAGATCGAAGCGGATAGGCCCGAATGGCGAAATCCAACGCATCCCCAGACCAGTCCCGACACGCAATGGATCCTGATAATCATTGGTTGCGGTTCCGGCATCAATAAAACTGGCCAGGCGCCACTTCTCAGCCACGGGATGCGCATATTCCAGCGATCCGGTCGTAACATATCGCGCGCCCGTCAACTGACCGCTCGCATCGACCGGCGAGATGGTTTCAAAACCAAAGCCCCGCACTGATTGGTCCCCCCCGGCGAAAAAACGCAAGCTTGGGGGCATCTCATCCAGATTGGAACCTATGATCCCCCCTTGTTCCAGGCGTGTAGTAAAACGCGCGCCCTCCCAGGGTGTCCGCAACCATTTAGTTCGAGCCCACAAGCGGGTAAAACCCAGATCCGAGCCCCAGGCTGGCTGTGAAAACTCAGTAGTGAGCAAGATCCGGTCACCGAATTCCGGATCGATAGCCTTATCGACACGCAAACGGTTGAGACTGACTCCGGGTATCAACAGCAAACTGTTACCCTCGCTCAGCCCTTGACGAAATGACTCATATTCCAGGCGGGTGAAATAATCACGCTCCCAATTGCCCAGCTTTTTGGTCCAGTAATGGATACCGGCTGAAGTTTTACTGGATCGAGTGTCATTTAAATCAGTGTGCTCATAACCGGTTTGCAGATTGTAGTAATCGTTGATCGGGTCTTTGCCCGGGATCCGGTAGTTGAATTTCAGGTCTTGCTTGGGTTGCGACATCTTAAACTGCGCCGCCAAGCTGTGCCCATGGCTGTTTAGCCAGGGCTTTTCCCAATTTAACTGAACGCGAGGACCTTCGTCCGTAGAATAGCCGACCCCCGTCTCGACCAGGTTATCACTCTTGGGCTCGAGGCCAATGTAGATGGGGACTTGATGATCCCGGGTTTCGTTGAGCAGGGGCCGGACATCCACCTGGCGAAAATAGCGCGTTTCCGACAGTGACTGGCTCAAGGTCGCCAGATCTTGTGCCTGATAAGGGTCTCCGGCTTTGAAGGTCAGCAGCGGGTGGATGAGCCGCAGCGATTCAGTAACCCCAACAATGCGCGCTTCACCAAAATGATAGCGATGACCACTGGAAAACTCGATGACCACATCGGCAACCAGCTCATCGGGATAGACCTTGACCCGGGAGGTCACCAATTCCGCGTCAAAATAGCCGCGATTAGCCGCGCGCGTGGCTAACGCTGACTTAATATCCTCATACTTGCCATGATTCAGCACATCGCCTTGCTTAAGCGGTAATTGCTTGAGGAGTCGGTCAAATGCCTCATCATTGAGTGCATCACCCAGCAGTTGCACCCGAAGCGTCCGGATCGTCACCGGCTTACCTTTGGTCACTTGCACATGCAACAGTGCCGGATTTTGTTCATCTACCTGCAGTTGGATCCGGGACTGATAATACCCTAGCGCCTGCAAGCCCTGTTCGACAGCGGAGCGGATCTGTTTGCCCCGATACTCTATTCGACCGGGTTGGATGCTCGGCAGTGCAGCCAAGTGAGTCTCTACATTCTCCTTCAGATCACCACTGATGCCATCAATCCGGTAACTGATATTTTTTGCCTGCACCGGCATGCCCCAGAGGGCCAGCAGCAAGCAACCGCCAAGAAGCAAACGATGGGGTAACATCACTACCGGAAGAAAAGCTGAGCGTTCTTTCACGTAATATTTTGCTCGCTGTTAAAAGAATTTATCATGGCGACGCTAGAGTCCAGCCTTTGCCTAACGGATAGTAACACAGAGACTTTCGGCTAACAGCCCAGCCTGGGTCCGCTTGCAGCCATCGAGCAGATGATTGAAAATCGCCCTTTTATAGCCAACGGATCGTGGAATGAAAGCAGCAGCCTTGCATATTCTGGTGAAAAACCGTCATGAATGTGAAGCCCTAAAAGTAAAACTTGCCAAGGGGGCCCATTTTGGTGAGCTCGCTCGCCGTCATTCGCTTTGCCCTTCAGGCAAAAAAGGCGGTGACTTGGGCGAATTCCGGAAGGGACAGATGGCCAAGCCTTTCGATGATGCTGTTTTCAAAGGTGAAGTACTCACGGTATTAGGCCCGGTAAAAACTCAGTTTGGTTTTCATCTCATCAAAGTTCTTTACCGCAGTTGACCCCATTAGCTGGCTAAAACAATCGGCTTAACCGACTGCTGCTGGCATTTTGAGTGGTGCCGAGTTAGCCTTGCCTTGCTTATTCTCAGGGCGGGGTGAAACTCCCCACCGGCGGTAATCCATGTCTCGACATGGTCAGCCCGCGAGCGCTCTTGTTGATGTCTATTCGGCAAGAGGTCAGCAGATCCGGTGTAACTCCGGAGCCGACGGTTATAGTCCGGATGAAAGAGGATACGACAGCCATTCTTAACGGCAGCCCAACGGGCTTGCCGCTTGCTGCCTTTCCGTGCCCTGATTCAGGTAATCATTTGACATATCAGGATACTTACCATGGATCAGTCTTTACTCTCGCAATTTGGTTCCCCTTTACAACGCATTGACGCCGCCCTCAGCGCTCTCCGTTCTGGGCAGGGGGTTTTAGTCGTCGACGATGAGGATCGTGAAAATGAAGGCGACCTCATCTTTGCCGCAGAAACCATGACCGTCGAACAGATGGCCTTGATGATCCGCGCCTGCTCGGGGATTGTCTGTTTGTGCCTGACCGATGAACGGGTCCGGCAATTGCAGCTGCCGATGATGGTGGAAACCAATTCCAGTCACTTTCAAACCGCGTTTACCATCACCATTGAGGCCGCCGTCGGAGTCACCACCGGTGTTTCGGCTCATGACCGTCTGACCACCATAACCGCAGCCATTGCCGACGGTGCCGTACCGGCAGATTTGCATCGCCCCGGCCATGTATTTCCTCTGCGCGCCCGACAAGGCGGCGTGCTGGAACGCCGGGGACATACCGAAGCCACAGTCGATCTCATGCGACTAGCCGGTTTCAAACCCTATGGTGTGCTATGTGAGCTGACCAATGATGACGGCAGCATGTCGCGCTTGCCCGACGTCATTCGCTTTGCCAGCAAGCACCAGATGCCGGTGATCAGTATTGAGGATCTGGTGGCATATCGACTTCAGCTGCAGCAACAGGCTAGTTAGTAGCCAAAGTGAAACCCGGCTGGTTATCGACGTTAAGCGTAAATCAGCTATAAAAACAAAGGGCTATCCTAGGATAGCCCTTGTTGTATACCGAGTTGGCAATTACAGCGACTGCTGGCGCAAGGCTTCGATCCGTTGCTCCAAAGGCGGATGGCTCATAAACCACTCGTTCATCGAACGTTTACCGTTGATACCAAAGGCCATCATGGTGCCTTCCAACTGGGGCTCATGACCCTGACGCAGGCGCTCCAGAGCAGCAATCATCTTGTGACGTCCAGCCAACCGGGCTGAGCCGGCATCGGCGCGAAACTCGCGCTGACGGGAGAACCACATAACGATGACGGAAGCCAAGATACCAAAGACCATCTCCAGCACAAAGACGATCATCATGTAGGCAAAGCCACCCAGCGCTGAACCTTGCTCTTCATCATTAGAGCGAAAAAAGTTACTGATGATGCCAGCGACAACCCGGGCAAAGAAGATGACAAAGGTATTCACCACCCCCTGGATCAGGGTCAGAGTCACCATGTCACCATTGGCGATGTGACTGACTTCATGGGCCAAGACCGCCTCAGCCTCGTCACGACTCATGCTGTAAAGCAGACCCGAGCTCACTGCGACCAGTGAGTTATTTTTGCTGGCACCGGTAGCAAAAGCATTCATCTCGGGTGAGTCATAGATACCCACTTCCGGCATGCCAATGCCGGCTTGCTGCGCCTGCCGAGTCACAGTAGACAGGAGCCAATGCTCCATCTCACTGCGGGGTTGCTCGATAATTTGCACTCCATAACTGCGCTTGGCCACCCACTTGGAGATCAGCAGCGAGATGATGGAACCACCAAAGCCAAACACCGCCGCCATCAACAAGAGGCCACCCATCCCCTGGCGATTCAAACCGAGCCAGCTGGAAAGCACGCTCAGAACGATAGACAGAACCAGTACAACAGCCAGATTCGTTGCCAAAAACAACAACACGCGTTTCATGAAGACTCCTTAACAGATCAGGGACACAAAGACCTTGATTCAGGTATGTCATTGGTAACATAGATATCACAGAAAAGGCAGCAGTCTATACCGGCCTATTTGTCAGGAATAACCTGACACACACGAAAGCTCCGCTTCCAACCCAACCACCACTCAAACCAGATGCTGACTCAAACTGATCATAGGGGCGAGAAATAGAATTTCAATGAACGAAGGTGAAACAAAAACACCATGCACATAGGCATGGTGTTTTGAACGCATCTGATGACAGCCTACAACAACGGCGATAGATCCAGATACTGCCCTAGATCTGATTCAAACGGACGAGCCAGGTAGGGGATTTCACCTAAAAATGGCGCTGGTAATAAACTTTTTAGGGTTTCCAGATTCGCTTTGTAATGACTCATTCCAGGGTGAATACGATTCACGCACCAGCCGGCGATGTTAAGCCGATCGTGCTGGATGGCTTCATAGGTCAACATGGCATGATTCAGGCAGCCGAGTTTGGCGCCAACAACCAGAATCACTGGTAAGTTCTCATGACGCACCCAATCCGAGAGAAAATGCCCATGCCCGACCGGTAAGCGCCAACCACCCGCACCTTCAACAAATATCATGTCTGCATCGGTTTCCCTCAAGCGTTTGAGTCCATCACTCAACACATCAAGCTCGATGGGGACGCCACTTTCTTCCGAAGCGATATGGGGAGCAATATGAGGTTCAAAGCAGTAGCCCACCAACTCCTCATAGGCTAACCGTAGCGAGGTATTCTTCTGCAACATCACCACATCCTGGTTACAGAGTCCCTCCTCCATCAGATCGCAACCTGAGGCCACTGGCTTATAAGCTGCAGTCAGCAATCCAAGCTTGTTGGCTGCACGCAATAAAGCAACGGTTGAGACCGTCTTTCCGACCTCGGTATCCGTACCAGTGATGAAAAAAGTTTTTGTCATCGCGTCAAAACTCCGTAGCAAACTTCATAGCTAACTGGTAACAAGCCGGTGTTATCTCGTTCATTTTCATAAGCTTTTTCTAACGCCAACCATCGTTGACGCCCAGATAGCCCGGGCGCCCGCTGTCCTGTAACCTGATTCGCGCCAATTCCTTTGAGACCCATAAGTAGCTCACGCAACGTCGAATAATGCAAGACATGACGACGGCAGAACCATTGCTCAAGACGAAATCCTTGCTGAAGACACAGAGATTGTAATCGTTCTTCGTCGATAAACCGGTTCACATGATCCAAATCATCAACCTGTTGCCAAGCGCGACGCAACTCCGGCAGGCTACCTGCGCTAAGCGTAGCAAACGCTACCCTGCCCCCTGGTCGCAATACCCGGTATATTTCGCCCAGTGCCAGCGGCAAAGAAGCACACCACTGCAAAGCCAGGCTGGAGAAGACCAAATCAAATGCGCTATCCGACAAGGGTAGCAGCTCCGCATCACCACAGATAAAACTGGCGCTGGATACTTTCTGCGTGGCCGCCATCAACATCCCCAACGACAGATCGAGGGCAATGACCTGCTCACTTAAGGGTTGCAGCTTTTGCAAAAAAAAGCCGGTGCCACATCCCAAATCGAGAGCAACCTCATAATTTTGTTGTGATATTAAATGGAGTAAATGCTCCCCAATCTGCTGCTGGACAACCGCATGCCGGTCATAATGACTAGCGGCTTTGCCAAATCGGGCAGCCAAATCAAGTTTATCGACCGGCAATGACCAGTCATTCATTCCCATGAGCTCCATCGCAAGCAACCCCGTCGTCACATTGAGCCAACGCCCCCAGCAGGACATCAATATCATCCACCGAATGCCCAGCGGTCAGGGTCAACCGCAGTCGGGCCATCCCGGGCGGAACCGTCGGCGGACGGATCGCCGTGACCCAGCAGCCCAACTCCCGCAATCGGGTCGCCAGTGACAAGGCTCTAGCACTATCTCCCACCAATAGCGGCTGTATCGCCGTCACCGATGGCATGAGTGTCAAACCCAATGCGGCGGCACCGGCGCGAAAATGGGCGATCAGTCGCTGCAAATGAGCGCGTTCGTCATCTGCCTTGATGACCCACTGCAAGGCTGCATGTGTGGCTAGCGCCTGAGAGGCTGGCATATGAGTGCTATAGACGTAATCCCGGGCAAAGTTCAGCAGATAATCGATCAACCGGCGGGAGCCCGCCACAAAGGCTCCGGCGGTACCAAATGCCTTACCAAACGTCCCCACTAAAACAGCGACCCGGGAATGAGCAAGACCCTGTACATCCAGCGTGCCTCGGCCACCCCGGCCATGAGTTCCCAGGCCATGGGCATCATCCAGCATCAACCAGTTACCACTGGCTTCCGCCAACTGGAGCAGTTCCTCGCAAGGAGCCTGATCACCATCCATGCTGAAGACCCCTTCACTGATGATAAGCCCAGCCTTCGGTCGTAATTGGCTCGCCAGATGGACCATATCGTTATGCCGGAAGCGGTTCATGCGGGAAGGGATCAGACTGCCAGCTTCCTGCAAGGAGGCATGGTTGAGGCGATCCTGCCACTGTTGATGCGACGGTTTGAGTAACGCCTTCAACACGGCCTGGTTAGCCGCAAATCCTGACGAAAACAATAAAACAGCCTCGACGTTTAGCCAATCGGCCAGGGCATCTTCCAACTGCTGATGCGCTCCGGTATACCCGGTCACCAACGGCGAGGCACCGGATCCAGCCCCCCAGATTGCCAGTCCCTGCTGCCATGCTGCGACGATAGCGGGCTGGCTGGCAGCCCCCAAATAATCGTTGGAAGAGAAATTCAGGTACCGACGCCCGTTAATCAGCAGCGAAGCACCCTGTCCGGATTGCAAGATCTGGCGTTGACGCAACAGCCCTTGCTCGTGCCTGGCCTGAAGCTCTGACTCCAGTTGAAATGGCATCGCTCACGCCTCGGTTTTGGTGAGTTGTCGAACCACTCTGGGCTTGGAGGCATCGTAAAACAACTCCTGTTCATCCTGCTGTTCCAGTACCGCTTCACGGAGCTCTTGCTCCTGCATCAGATCCGGCTTCTGCACACGCTGTTCAGGACGGATCCCCAACCGGTTGAATAACTGCATATCCGCATTTTCATTGGGATTGGCCGTGGTCAGGAGCTTACAGCCATAGAAAATAGAGTTGGCACCCGCCATAAAACAAAGCGCCTGCATCTGATCATTCATTTTTTCCCGCCCAGCCGACAGTCGAACATGGGAGGCCGGCATCATGATCCGGGCTACGGCAATAATACGCACGAAATCAAATGGATCGACCTCGGCTTCGTTTTCCAAAGGTGTACCCTTGACCTTCACCAGCATGTTGATCGGTACACTTTCCGGCTGTGGCGACAGGTTCGCCAGTTGTACCAGCAGACCGGCGCGATCGGTGGCACTTTCACCCATGCCGATAATCCCGCCCGAGCAGACCTTCATCCCTGCATCACGGACATGAGACAAGGTATCCAACCGATCCTGATAGCTACGGGTAGTAATGATATCGCCATAGAACTCAGGCGAGGTATCCAGGTTGTGGTTGTAATAATCCAGTCCGGCACCGGCCAGTTGACTGGCCTGCTCGGCGGTCAGCATGCCAAGGGTCATACAGGTTTCCATCCCCATATCCTTGACCTCCTGCACCATCCGCAACAGATAGGGCATATCCCGATCCCGCGGATTACGCCAAGCTGCGCCCATACAAAACCGTGACGACCCCGCCGACTTGGCTTCCCGAGCTCGCTCCAGCACCTTTTCCACTTCCAGCAGACGTTCCGATTCCAGTCCGGTCTGATAGCGAGCACTCTGCGGGCAATATTTACAGTCTTCCGGACAAGCCCCAGTCTTGATCGACAACAGGGTACTGACCTGGACTTCGTTCGGATGTCCTTATCTACTACAATTCTAATATTATCTATATTATCCTCACATAAAAGTAATGGAAATTCTTTATCCATTGTAGAAGGAAAATTTTCACTCACCCTGAATACATTATTTATTAATTGTATTACCTGGAAAAGCTCATTTGATTTTGCCGCTCTAGGCCCCTCCATATTCTACCTCCTGATTATTTTAATATTTTCATATCACTACTTTGCGTATTATAAAAGTATCTTAAGTTCATTATAATAATTTAAATTTCATATTTATTTTTAAAAATCGGTCCTCCGCCAAAACTGGTAAAGAACCGATTTTTATAATAATTTTAACAATTATATCTTATTTAATAACAACCTTAAATATTCAGTACTTTCTCTTGTTTCAATAATACAATCATCAATTCCTTCATACTCAATAGATAAGTAACCTTTATATTCTGATGTTTTTAATATTTTTACAATCTGATCCAAATCAACATCACCCATACCGGCACGTATGCCCTGATATAATGTATGATCTGCAGAAGCAATAATTTCTTTGCCATTTGGTTTATCTAACTTTTTTAAATCCTTAAAATGGACAAAGCTTATAATATCAGTTAAATTTCTAACTCCATCCACAGGATCCTCAAGTTCCAGAAGAAAATTTCCTGTGTCTACGTTCACTTTTAAATTTTCTGCTGCAACATTATTAATTATTTCTCTTATTTTTTTTGATGTTCCAGAGAACATCCCACTATTTTCCAGAACTAAGGTAATCCCTTTCTCCTTTGCATATGAAACACATGATTTCAAACCCTTTAAAACGTTTTCTATGCCATTATTGTAATTTGTACTTGACTTCTTATAACCGCTTAAAACTCTAAGCATAGGTGTTCTCAGCTTCACAGCAGTATCAATGGAGTCTTTAACATAGGCAATTTGAGCCTCAAGTTCATCGCTGGACTCAACTGCAAAATCATTTTCTATTGAAAATGCTGAAACAGGGAGTGACTTTTCATTTAGCAATTTTACAACATCCTGTAATTCATTTCCATCTCTTATAAAAAAGTCTAAAAGCTCAACCCCATCTACTCCCCAATTACTTACTATATTGATGAAATCTAAAGCATTTATTTTATTTAGGTAAAAATCCTTTTGCATACTCCACATACTAACAGAAATCTTCATTCTTCAACCTCCGATACCCCATCGATATAATAACTCGGACTGATTTTTATTTCCCCATTATATATTGCTTTACCATGCTGTCATCTTATACTTTAGCAAAGAATTCAGAGAATTTATTTATTCTAATCTGCTAAATTTTAGTCAATCTTTGTTTACTTTTGTTTTTGTAATTGTTGGTATTGTACAGGTGACACTCCCATTATTTTTTTGAATGCCTTGCTGAAGGAATGAATGGATTTATATTGAAGTATATCGCTTATTTTTGTAATATTTAATTCATGGTTACTAAGTAATTCTGTGGCTTTCTCTATTCTCTTTTTTACATAATAGGCCTGTAATGTAAGCCCGGTTTCTTCAGAAAAAACATGTGACAAGTAGGAATAGCTATAACCTATTGACTTTGAAATCTGAGTAAGTTCACTAATATTAATAATGTTATTATCTATATATGTAATTATATCATGAATAATTTTTGGTTCCATCCAGCCTTTGAGTTGGTGCATATTTGCCTTCCAATTATTGTAGAAATTTCTATAGGTTTTAATAAGAATTTCCTGTATATAGGACTTAATCATAATTTCAGAATATTCTCTTGCTTCATAAATTTCATTCAACGCTTAGTAAAAATGGTATTTTGACAATTTCATACTGGTCTTTAATTACAGGTAACTCTACTTTATGGAGCATCTTTTTAATATGCGAATAGAGGTCCTCTTCATATAAATGTCTGTTAAACATAAATCCCAGATACAAATAGCGGAAAGGATCATTTTTGTCTGCTTCTCCTCTATGCTTCTGCTGTGGAAAATTTATATAAATATCTCCCTGCTTAACAGGGTATTTCTTATCATCTGAAAAGAAACAACCTTTTCCAGATACTACATATATAATCTCATAATAATCCTGAATATGGCTGCTAATGGCAAAATTTCTGTTGCAATTAATATCCCCTATTTGAAATAGCGTTAATTCATCATAAACCTTTGGCTCATCCAAATAACTGATATCGAATTGGAACCTTTTATTGTTTTCATAATCCTGTTTCATATACACCTCACCTTTTTTCAAGCGTTTTAATTTATATCAAATCATTAACTGATAATTTTACTTAGTTTACTAGAATTTAGAATCTATTTCACAGATAATTATTTTTAGTAATATTATTTAAAAATACAATCACTTAAAAATGCAGGTTTGTATCCCTTTGAAACTGCCCATTTAACTGAAGTCATTATTTTTTGCCTATAATCAGCCTGGTAATTAAAATAAGCTGGATAAAAATACTGTTCATGTATAAGTAAGTCAATAAAACCGGACTTAACAGGGTCCTCATATATCTTATCAAGAAAATCTGTTATTTCATCAAGCCTGTGGCAGTCAATAATTATGCTGCTTCGAAAGAAAATAATATTCTCAATGTTGTCCTTCCATATGAATCTACTATTTATATGTCTTCGTTTATCAACATCAAGATAATACGATACAGGTGGCAGTTCATTATCAACATTAAAGTCTCCTACCTGGCACTTATAGCCAGCATCCCTAAGCGCCCTGCAGCCTTCCACAGTTGCTTCACCCCAATGAAGGGTAGTTACAGGACCAATTAACTCTTCCCCTGCAAATCTTCTAATCTGATCAATAACAAGCTCACAATCCCTTTTAATTTCTACATAGCCTGCATGAATGTAAGGTTTATCCGGCTTATCCTGAAGAGCATGAAAACTTAACCTAAGCCAGTTTGAATTTTCCTTCCATTCATTTTTATATTTGTCAGGCATATAAGATAAGTTGAAACCATTATCCTGATAATAAATATTGATATGTATCTTAGTTCCAAATTCTCTATTTACCTTTCTTAAAAAACCAAGATACTGGTTATCGAATATTGATTTATATTTATCAGCATTTGATGCAATATCCTTTAAAAACCATATGTTGTCATCAAGTGAAAGCCTGTATTTATCTGTATAATTCTTTAGATAATAAACTGTTATTGTATCCTTCTGTCCACTTAGCTCATCTACTACTTCTATAGTATTTCTATATTTCTTTAATATAACATTTGCAATATATACTCCATCTATAAAGTTTGCAGTTTCACCGTTTACAATTATTCTGCATTCTTGAAGCGAATATATTTTTATCTTAGTTATTAGGCACCCGTCAATTATATTTCCATCTTTAAAGTTTAACATATCACCATCTATAGGAAATAAAATTTTAAACTTCTCCTTCATAATCATAGGGCACCTCCATAATTATATTATCTAATACCATTGGTTACTTTGATAATTCTTTGCAATATATAAAACTAATTTCTATTATGAGAAAATTCATAATTTACAGCCATTATGTTTCGTTGTCCGTTTTATGTCCCTTATTAATTATATTCTACATCGGCTTCGAATTTCCTTCTAAATATTAATAAATATCCAATAACATTTTCTTTTTAAGTTATTATAGGTTATATTATTAACGTAAAAAATCAATAACTGTCTCTGTGAATTTATATGGCTCATCATTATGAGGAGTATGTCCGCTTTTATTAAACGTAATAATTTTGCTATTCATTGAGTTTTTAATGTAGTACTCTTGTTGTTCTCTGCAACAAATAGGGTCATATTTTCCTAATATCAAGATAGAAGGGCACTGTAAGCCTGAAAGCAGTGGTATAAAGTTTTCACTAATTTTTCCTTCACTTAGCAATCTCTCAAAATGTATTTTCCCATTTTCCCATTGCTGTTCTGTAGCATTTACTAGATTATTTATAAGCCTAACCTCTTCTAAAGTTTTACTGTTATGATAAACTTCACCTCTTATTTCAATAGGTATTTGCCATATATTGTC
>Ga0183099_1000326_pt1 | contig 37423 bp, 36 predicted proteins | sample Biomet1_FD_127788 | JGI IMG/M metagenome (GOLD analysis project Ga0183099, IMG submission 127788) | Microbial communities from bioreactor (seeded with anoxic lake sediment) at LBNL, California, USA - Biofuel metagenome 1 | ecosystem: Engineered > Bioreactor > Anaerobic > Unclassified ... | reverse complement strand
TTAGCCGCATTAACGAATTGCCCCGGTATGAAAGAATTCGGTATTTCCTTAGCTAATTCTTCCGCTTTTGCAATTGCGCCTTTCATTAATTTGCCAACTCCGGTTAAAGTACCGCCGGTGCCGACGCCAGCTACAAAAATATCTACTTGGCCATCAGTGTCTGCCCAAATTTCAGGTCCTGTTGTTTCAAAATGTGCCCTAGGATTAGCCGCATTAACGAATTGCCCCGGTATGAAAGAATTCGGTATTTCCTTAGCTAATTCTTCCGCTTTTGCAATTGCGCCTTTCATTCCTTGCGCTCCGTCGGTAAGAACTACTTCGGCACCATAGGCTTTAAGGAGATTGCGTCGTTCCACGCTCATGGTTTCCGGCATGGTCAAAATTGCACGATAACCTTTTGCAGCTGCTACAGAAGCGAGTCCAATACCAGTGTTGCCGCTTGTCGGTTCAATAATTGTGGAGCCTGGTTTTAGAAGACCTTTGGCTTCGGCATCTTCAATAAGGGCTTTGCCAATTCTATCTTTTACACTGCCGGCAGGATTAAAATATTCTAATTTTGCAATAATGTTAGACTTGGGGGCATATTCCTTGTTGAAATTAGTAAGAAGAAGTAAGGGTGTTTTACCAATTAATTCAATTAAACTGTTTGCTATTTTTTTCATTTTCAATTCCTCATTTCACTTATATTTTGTTGATACTGCAGGATTACTAACGATATTCAACATCGCTTGCTAGATATATTTTTCTGCACAATGATCACCTTTCACCGTATTCATATAGTAGTACTATGGATTAACTTAAGCTAATTGTACTATCTAAAAAAAATACTGTCAAGCTTTTTTTGCTTGACAGTATTTTTAAATATTGTAATCCAAGACGGTTTTCTCTTTTTGCTTGGTAACTAAATCTGCTAAAGTTATGTTGTCTACAACATTATCAATAGCATCTTGCAATTGCTGCCAAATTTCTAAGGTTACGCAGTCGCTAGCACGCAGACAAGGGGTATTGGCTGAATCTAAGCAGGGAACGGGTGCTAAACTGCCTTCCATGGTACGGAGAATTTCGCCAACAGTATATTCCTCGGGAGTTTTTGCTAACATATAGCCTCCTTGAGCACCTCTGGCACTTTTCACAAAGCCGGCTTTACTGAGTTGAGTTATAATTTGTTCTAAATATTTTTCTGAAATTTCTTGCCTTTTGGCAATATTTTTGATAGTAATATAAGCACCTGTGTAATTAAATGCTAAGTCTAACATTAAGCGTAGAGCATAGCGGCCTTTAGTTGAAATTTTCATGATATCACCTTCTTTTTATTTAAGCTGTTAAACAATTATATCATACTAATCATCTATACTTATTATAGTTGAAAAATAAAGAAAAGCAAAATAATATTGACACATTGCTATTTAACTTTTAAACTTCTAATATAAGTCTAAATTTTTAGAACAAGGAGTATAGAATATATGGAAGTTAAACAACCTGAACTTATAGAAGTGCCGGCTACGAAAGATAGCCATAGGTGGGTGGCAGTAACTGCTCTATTGTTGGCTATTGGTGTTATTTTACATACCATTAGTCCTAATATTGGTGGTGTAACGCCCAATTGGACTATTGCCATGTATTCTATTACCATAGGGCTAACGAACCCTAGTCTTTCACGTGCATTGGGAATTGGGTTTATAGCCGGGCTTACAATAGTGCCATCCTCCAAATCTGCATTTCCACTTGGAAATGTAGCCAGTGAGATATGTGGGGCTTTGACTGCGGCAATTTTAGTAAAAGCGATGTTGTCAGTAGGTATGAGCAATTTTAAATTTCGACCTTTTATTACCGGTTTTTTTGCTACGGCTGTTAGTGGCGGTGTATTTACCTTTATTTTGAAGTTAATTTTGGGCTTGCCCCTGCATGTGTGGACGCATGCTATGGTTCCGGTTGTTATGGTGGTAGCAGCTTTAAATGGTGTTATTACTCAGGTGCTTTTTGCTCCCGTGCAAAAACTGTTTTTTATGCAGGAGGGCAATAAACATGAGTGAAGCAGTAATTAAATTTGAAAAATTTTATTATGGTTATATTAATGGCAATGTAGTTTTACATGACGTTAACTTGCAAATTAGTAAGGGCTCTTTTACAGTGATTTCAGGACCAAGCGGCGCTGGAAAGACAACTTTATGCAAATCTATGGTTGGGATTATTCCATATTACTACGGAGGGCGATATGCCGGTGATGTGGAAGTATTGGGAGAAACAACAAAAGGCAAACGTGTTTCTGATTTGTCTATGCGTGTAGGTCTGATGTTAGACGATTACGAAAGTCAGTTGGTTTCCTTGACTGCTGGGGAAGAAGTAGCTTTTGGTTTGCTTAATCACGGTTTTGCTCCCGAGGAAGTAGCAACAAGAATAAAACAAGCGTTAGCAGACGTAGGCCTGCCAGGACGCGAGAATTATCAACTTGATGAGTTATCGGGAGGGCAAAGGCAACGGTTGTTATTGGCCTCTGTCTTGGCTGTACATCCGGAGGTATTGGTTTTGGATGAACCGGTATCTGCTATGGATCCGGATGGTGCACATGCACTTTACAAACTTTTATACAAAATTTATCAAGAATATCATATGACAGTGATTGTAGTGGAACACAACATCAATTTTTTACTACCTTATGCTACTAATATGATTGTTATGAATAAAGGAAAAGTTGCGGCCCAAGGGACATTTGAAGAAGCAGCGGCTATAGCCTATGAAATGCCTGAACTTAGGCAGAATCTTCCTGAACTGTGGCAAGTTAAGCTTGCATTGGAAAATCGCTTTGGCATTGCTTTAGGAGCTTGGCGCAACGAAGAAGATGCTCTTAAAGAGTTGCAGGAAAAATTTGTGGGAGGTGGGCTGTGATGATTGAAGCAAAAGCAGTTAATTTCGCCTATCATCGTGGTGAACCTGTTCTTAATGACATAAGTTGTAAAATAGAAGATGGTGAATTTGTGGCCTTGCTAGGACATAATGGTAGCGGGAAAACCACCTTAAGTCGTCTGTTTATGGCACTACTGCATCCTCGTAGCGGAGATGTTTTTGTGGATGGCAATAATATTGCTGATTTAGAACCGGCTGATTTAGCTCATCAGGTGGGCTATGTATTTCAAAATCCAGATTTGCAAATTTTAGAAGATACGGTTTTTGAGGAAGTGGCTTATGGACCACGTTGTAAAAACAAATCTGAAACTAAGGTGAAAGAACAAGTGGGATCTGCCTTGGCGGCTATGGGGTTGGCAGAGCTATATGAGGCCTATCCCCGCACCTTGTCGTTTGGGCAAAAACGTAGATTGGGTGTTGCGGCAGCATTGGCACTTAATCCGCAGACTTTAATATTAGATGAAATTACCAATGGGCAAGATGAACAAGAAAAAAACAATATGATGGCATACTTGGAAAAACTTAACCAAGAAAAGGGAATTACCATTATCCTTATAACCCATGATATGAACATTGCTAGGCAGTACACAAACAGGGCACTCGTATTACACAATGGCGATTTAGTTTTTGATGGAGCTACAGCAACACTTTATGATGGGAAAAGCGAATTAAATGAATGGGGGCTGACGCAGCCTATTGTAGCGACACTTTCCGCAACTTTTGGGGTTGAAGCGCAAAACGCAGAAGAATTTTGTGAAAAGCTGCACCTTAAAGAAGGTGTTGTACAATGAAAATAACGGCATTTACTCAATTAATAACAGTGTTAGCGGTAACTGCTTGGGTATTCCTATTACCGGTTTCAGCAGTTGCAACTATTTTGGTTTTGGAATTAGCGTTGTTGCTTTATATTAAACATGATCGGTTGACTATGGCCGCTATTGGTGCCTTGACGGTATTTACAGGCATGATGATCTTATTACAATTGTTATTTGGTTCACCTTTGAAAGTTTCTTTGGCCGGTGGGTTGCGTATGTTTGTTATGACTACGGCTTTTCTATGTTTGCTAGCGGCTACAAAAATTCAAGATATAGCCCAGGCTTTAGTGGAAAAATTCCACTTGCCTTGTGAATATGCTTTCATGCTGACAACAGCGTTGCGCTTTGTTCCGGATTTTCTGACTGACAGTGCGACAACATTGGATGCACAATCTTGTCGGGGATATTCTAATCGTGGTAATATTTTCAAACGTCTTTATGCGTATTTAGCAGTGGTTAAACCTCTAGTAATGCGAGCAGTGGCAAAATCAGATACATTGGCGCTTTCTATGGAGCTTAAGGGCTTTGGTGCCAACACCTATCAAAATATGTGTCCACAAAAATTGGGAGTAGCAGATTATATGGTTTTATTGATAGTTATAGTTTTAAGTGCCTATCCATTATGGTCAAAATATTTATAACCATATGCTAAAGTGTATAATTATAAATAGAAATAAAAAAGCAAAGTCTTTGCAAATAATTTGCAGAGACTTTGCTTTCATTTTGCTTGCTGAACGGCTTGTTGTAATAAACTATAGTTGCCTATTAAGAACATAATTAGTATAAATACAATTACGAACATAACCCTACGGAAAAGGTTGCTTGGAGACATAACGATTTCTGTTTGTGCGGCTTCATCCCAAATAGTAGTACCTGTTTTCATATAGCGCCTTTTGCTAAACCAAGCAGGAATGAACATGATAACAGGAAGACCTAGCCACAGTCCCTTTACATAAGCCCAAAAGGTTCTATATAAAGCTATCTGAAATGGTATAATGCACGTTTGTTTTCCAACAATATGAATGCCTAGGAATTTTTTGCCGGGAGTAGTTCCTGTTCTTGATATGAACATTGCTTCAGAACTAACGAGGAAAAGAATTTGCACAAAGAAGAAAAGTACTGGGTAAGTGGTGAAATTGGGGATATGTGATGTTAAAACAAGAAAAATGAAACCAAATAAAAAATAATCAAACATTCTGGCCCAAAATCTAAGCCATGCTATTTTAGATAATGTTTTTTCTGTCAACGGCCATCGCCCCCTCATATTTCTTGCACAAACATTTTAGCATATTTTTCGTGTAAATGTGTAAGATTATCATATTTCATAGTATAATATTAATGTATACGTTTTTAGAATTAATAAGTAGAAAGCTGGGTGAGAGAGAATGTTGACTGTAGATATGCCTATAGGAGTTTTGGATTCCGGTGTTGGAGGGCTAAGCGTTTTAAAGTGTTTACGGAGTATGTTACCGGCAGAGGATTTTATTTATTTGGGTGATACGGCTCGCACACCTTATGGACCCCGAAGTGAAGAGGAAGTACGGGCTTTTGTCGAGCAGATGTTATGTTTTTTCGATGAGAAAAAAGTAAAGCTAGTAGTTGTTGCTTGCAATACACTCACTGTTTTGGGCGTTGAGACACTAAAGAAGCAGCATAAATTTGATATAATAGGCATGTCTAAAGGAGCGGCATTGGTTTTAGCCGCTAGTAAGAAAAAAATATAGGGGTTTTTGCTACTGAGTTTACTATTGGAACAGGAGCGCACAAAGCCGCAATTTTAGAAATTAATCCCAAGGCGTCCGTAGAACCTATTGCCTGTTCTAAATTTGTACCACTTATTGAAGGCGAACAGTTTGGCTCTGTTGATTTAAGCGAAGCTGTAACAGAATATACTGATAAACTAAAAGCTGCTGGTGCGGATACTTTGATTCTTTCTTGTACTCACTACCCATTTATTAGGAGAGAAATAGAAAAAGCCTTGGGGGATGGCGTTCATGTTATTGACCCTGCTGAAGAAACGGCTAAAAATACTATAGATTTGTTAGAAAAACAGGGTTTGTCTAAGAGGAATGGACAAGGGAGTACTACGATTTATTTTACAGCTGATTTAGATAGAGGAATGCGCTTGGCAAAACGTATGCTGCCAAATACTAAAAGTATTTTTGCTCAGATTAATTTGAAATAAAAATAAATAAAAAGCAGGAATTTTCAGATTTTTGTGTAACTTATAGTAGTGTATTTTATTGAGCAGCTAGAGTAATTCTAGGCGATCTCAACGAGAATTGCCGTAACTAGGGTAAGGACAGTATGGGAGGAACGCTGAAATGATAATGATTGTGCTTATTCCAACGAAAAAAATTCCACATATTTATACCTAAATACCGGTTTCACGTTGAGGTGAAAACGGTATTTTGTGCGCTTATATGATGTTTTTTAATTATGCATTTGGATAAAGGTGGTGAGTAAATTGTCTATGTTGGAAGAAATTAAAGCTGCAGAAGCAGCGGCGACAGAGGATAAGAGAGAGGCAAACCTTACAATAAGAAGTATGTTGCGAGAAGCTGAAGATAAAGCTGTGGCAAATGCGGAAGCTATGGTGACGGCAGCACGAGAAGCTGCAAAAAAAACAATAGCTATTTCAGAAGCAAACGCAAAAATAAAAGCTAAAGCGTTGATAGATGAAAGGGCACGAATCGACCGTGCACAAGCACGAGCTGCGATTGAAAAGCTGCCGGAAGCGGTAGCCTATATAGTAGAAAAGGTTGTGGTCTAGCATGTTAGTTCCAATGAAAAAGGCAATTTTATATGCGCTTAAAGAAGACCGCGATTCAATTCTATTGGCTTTGCAGCGAGATGGCAACGTTATGCTGATTCCTGCTGCCGAGGAAAAAGCACTGCCAGGCGCAGAAAATGTTGGTAATGAAGTAGAGAAAACTCATGGTGCTATTAAATTTATGGATATGCAGGTTGGAAAAAGCTCTTTTTTATCTTCACGCACCCCTGTGGCTTATAATAAATTCCTGCAAAATATGCCTGAAGCAGAAGGCTTAGCAGAGCAGGTAGCGACTCTAGAAGATAAGATTAGTTCGCTGCGCAACGAAGCTATAACTATGTTAGCCCAGGTAGAGGCTCTTGAACCGTGGCTGAGATTAGATATTCCGTTGGAAGCTTTGGGGCCTACAGCATCCAGTGTTTATTTTGCCGGTTATATGCCGGAATTGGCTAAAGATGAGTTTGTAAATGATATAAAAGATTTAACAGCAGAGACAATTATTTTGGATGAAGCGCCTGAAGGCAGGGCTATAGTTGTTTTTGCGTATAAGAGCGATGGGGCGGAAGTCAAACATTTCCTCAAAGCTCATGATTTTGTGGATGTGGTTTTCCCCAAGCGAATAGGGCTGGCAAGAGAAATAGCAGTTGATTTGGCTGATGCCGCTAGAATGAAAGAGTCTTTAGCGGATAATTTGGATGAAGAGGCCAAAAAAGTTGCAGGTAGAAGAGATGAGCTGCAACTTTATTATGATCAACTAATTGCTAAACAAGATCGTATGGCGGCAGGTGGATTGGAAACACAAAAAACCTTTTTCGTGCAAGGGTGGGTAAGAGCAGACAAAACTGATGAGGTTGTTAGAGCTGTAAAAGAAGTTACGCCGGCCTATGACTTAAATTTTGTTGAACCTGAAGAAGGGGAAATACCTCCTACTGTAATGGAAAACGGTAAGCTTTCCAGGCCATATGAATTTGTTACAGAATTGTATTCTCGCCCTAAGATAGGGTCTTTAGATCCAAATTTCATGATGGCACCATTTCATTTTATCTTTTTTGGTATGATGTTATCGGATGCTGGATATGGACTGGTTTTAACAATTTTACTGTATATTGTCCTTAAGCTTTTTAAACCCCAAGATTCTACGGGAAAATTGCTTACTGTTATTTTTTTTGGAGGTATATCAACCGTTATTTGGGGTATCTTATTTGGCGGATGGTTTGGGCTAGAATGGCATCCTTTATTATTTGCCCCAATGAAAGAACCTCTAAAAATGTTGGCCTTGTGTTTTGGCCTAGGCGCGCTGCATCTGACAACAGGTATGTGCATGAAGATGTATTTGGATGTTAAACGTGGGCAGCTGTGGTCGGCAATTTTTGATGAACTTTCTTGGTTGATACTGTTTGCAGGACTTTTCCTTATGGCCCTCTTGCCTGGGGAAATAGGTAAATACATGGCTATATTAGGGGCAGCAACCATTATTCTTACGGGTGGCCGTGAAAAGAAAGGAATTATTGCCAAATTTTTTGGCGGGTTACTTTCTCTTTATAATATTAGCGGGTATGTCAGCGATTTGCTAAGTTATTCTAGACTTTTTGCTTTGGGGTTGGCAACAGGTGTTATTGCTATGGTTATTAATACTGTCGCTCAAATGTTGTGGGAAACGGGACCCATAGGTGTATTGGCAGCTGTAGTAGTGCTTATAGGAGGACATTTCTTTAATATTATTATCAATGTTCTAGGTTCTTTTGTACATTCTAGCCGCTTACAGTATATTGAATTTTTTGGCAAATTTTACGAAGCAGGCGGCAGGGCATTTATTCCGCTGGCCATTCGTACTAAATATGTTGATGTTACTAAATAAAATTTATATAAAACAGATTTAAGGGAGGAATTAAATTATGTTAACATTAGGTACAACTCTTGCTTTTGCAGGAGCAGCAATCGCAGCAGGTCTTGCAGGTGTTGGTTCTGCAATTGGGGTCTCTATTGCAGGGCAAGCCGGTTCAGGGGTTATTTCTGAAGATCCTGATAAATTCGGCAATGTTTTGGTACTGCAAGCTCTTCCGGGAACACAGGGAATTTATGGTTTATTAATAGCTTTTATTATTGTTTTGAACGTAGGTGTTATTGATGGTAATGTTAAAGAATTAACTACTAATCAAGGTTTAGCTCTTTTGTTTGCATCATTACCGATTGCTATTGGGGGATTAATGTCAGGTATTTATCAAGGAAAAGTTGCTGCAGCAGGCATTTATCTTTGTGCAAAACGACCGGAAGAAACAGGTAAGGGCATTATATTGACCGCAATGGTTGAAACCTATGCAGTGCTCGCGCTGTTGATTTCCTTCATTATGGTTAATGGCGTTAAACTATAAGTAGGGAGGGAAATCCGGTGGCAGCAAATAAGATTATTTTGAAAATTCGGGAGGATGCCTCTCAAGAAGTTGCAATTATGCTTGCAGCCGCCAAGAAAAAGGCTATAGCTTCCGATGCTAAAATCATGAATACTGCAAAATTAAAAGTGGAGGAAATCAATGCTCAAGCTGCGGAGGATGCCGATGAAGCTGCTCGCCGCCAAGTGCTAATTGCTGAGTTGGAAGCACGCAAGAATTCCTTAGATAGCAAGCGTAGAGTTATTGAAGAAGCTTTTTCCAGAGCAGAAAAAGAGCTTACAAAATTGCCGTTAGATAAGTGGGAAAAACTTATTATGGCAACAGTATTGGCTGCCAGCGAAAGTGGCAATGAACAATTATGCGTGCCGACAGCAGATATCGAGAAATATAAAAATGGCATGCTTACAAAACTTAATGTTGCACTTGTAGCAGCAGGTAAAAAAGGGGAACTTACTTTAGCTAGCGAACCTGCTAAATTTACCGGAGGCGTTATGCTTATAGGTAAACACAGTGATTTTGATGGTTCTTTTGCTACGATTTTGCGCGATGTGCGCATGAAATCTGAACGAGAAGTAGCAACGATGTTATTTGGCACGGAGGTAAAGTAATATGCCTCAAACAAGTTATGAATATGCCGTAGGACGTGTTAGTGTACTTTTCACTAAAATGTTGGATGCGGCACAAATAAGAAGAATTTCTGAAGCAAGTAATGTGCAGGAAGCGTTGACTTTATTGCTAGAAACAGGTTATGGTGGCAATTTGACCGGAGATAAGATAAATACTCTGGAAATTGATTATGTTATTAGGGCTCAGTTGCAATTTTCGCGAAAGCAAATTTGGGAATTAACGCCTGCACCGGAATTGACCAGTTTGTTTTTGTTAGCAGTTGATGTACATAATATTAAAACTTTATTAAAAGCAAGACTTTTAGGGGTGGAAGCTCCCGATGTTCTTATAGAAGGGGGAACTTTTCCATTAGAGTTCTTGCGAGAGAGCATCAATAATAAATATTATGGTGAGATGCCGGACGCTTTTAGAATTGCTATGGACAAAATTGAAGTAGAATTGCAGCGTCATATTGATCCATTACTTTTTAGCGCACAAATAGATGGAGCTATGTTTAAACATATAAAAGCTGTCTTGGATAAAATGCATGATCATAGTTTTGTGAGAGAGTATTTTTCATTAATGGCAGATTTTCAAAATGTACGTAGTATTGTGCGTTCTCGGTTGTTACATTGGGATGCAGATAAGCTAAAGCCTTTACTTTTGGACTGTGGGGAAATTGATCATGGGCTGCTTTTGGAGGCAATGGAAACGCCTTTTGAGCAACTAGGAGCAAAAATAAACCGTGGTAGGCATGGCAAACTGATTTCCCAGACTATTGAGGAATATGTTTCTACCAATGATCCTGCGGTACTTAAACGCAAAATGGAAACGGCGCTTATGAATGTTTTGCGTAGCGTAAAATGGGATACGTTCACATTGGGTCCTATTGTTGGATATCTTATGGCCCGCGAAGCAGAGGCAAAGGCTCTCCGCATTATATTTGGAACAAAGCGTGGCGGCTTTGAAGCGGAATTGCCAGAGCTCTATATCTAGAAGGCTGGGTGTGAGGGTCGATGGTAACATTGACTCATTACTATAGGGGGCAGGCATATGAAAATAAGAAAAATAGCAGTAATCGGGGATCCGAGCTCTGTAATGATTTTCAAAGCTATTGGCCTAGATGTTTTTTACGAAGAGCAACCGGCTAAGATAGAGCGTAGAATTCATTATTTGGCAGATAACGGTTATGCCGTAATTTATATTACTGAAAAAGCAGCAACACAAGTGCAAGACGCTATTGCGATGTATGCAACTGCAACATTTCCAGCTATAATTCCTATACCATTGAACGCAAGTTCTTTGGGACTTGGAATGAAACAGTTAAAAGCTAATGTGGAAAAAGCGGTTGGCGCAGACATTCTATTCAAGGAAGGGTAGGGAAATAGCCGATGAGTGGAACTATTGTAAAAGTATCCGGTCCGCTGATTGTAGCTGAAGGCATGGGCGACGTACAAATGTATGACGTTGTGCGTGTCAGCGAGAAGCATCTGATCGGTGAAGTAATTGAGTTGAGGGGCGATAAAGCCTCTATTCAGGTGTACGAGGAAACAGCAGGACTTGGGCCTGGAGAGCCGGTAGAATCTACGGGGTTTCCGTTGTCTGTAGAACTTGCGCCTGGTTTGATTGAGGGAATTTTTGATGGTATTCAGCGTCCTTTGGATGTTATCTATAAGCAAGTGGGGGACCGTATTACACGTGGTATTTCAGTTCCTAAATTAAATAGGGAAAAGAAATGGAAATTTAATCCTAGTGTTAGCGTTGGTGACAAAGTCATTGGCGGTGATGTTATAGGTACTGTCCAAGAAACACCGGCAGTATTACATAAGATTATGCTTCCTCCAGGTAAGAAGGGGAGCATAGAGTGGGTCTTTGATGGTGAAGCTACTATTACAGAGCCTATTTATAAAATAAAAAAGGAAGATGGCACTATAGAAGAATATCCTATGTTGCAGGTTTGGCCTGTGCGCCGTAGCCGTCCTTATTTAGAAAAATTAGCACCGGAAGAGCCTATGATTACAGGGCAGCGTGTAATTGATGCCTTATTCCCTATTGCCAAAGGTGGCGTAGCTGCAGTACCGGGGCCGTTTGGCTCGGGGAAGACAGTTATCCAGCATCAATTAGCAAAGTGGGCAGATGCCGATATTATTGTTTACGTTGGTTGTGGCGAGCGTGGGAATGAAATGACTGATGTTCTTATGGAATTTCCTGCTCTAAAAGATCCACGAACAGGTTTGCCGCTAATGAAACGTACAGTTCTTATTGCCAATACTTCTGATATGCCGGTAGCAGCACGTGAGGCTTCTATCTACACAGGAATTACCATTGCGGAATATTTCCGCGATATGGGCTATAAAGTGGCTATTATGGCTGATTCTACTTCACGTTGGGCAGAGGCTTTGCGTGAAATGTCATCTCGCTTAGAAGAAATGCCTGGTGAAGAAGGTTATCCTGCATATTTGGCCTCTCGTTTGGCTGAGTTTTACGAACGTGCCGGCATTGTAACTTGTATTGGCAGTGAAGGAAGAACTGGCGCAGTATCAGCGATTGGTGCAGTTTCGCCTCCAGGTGGCGATATTTCAGAACCGGTTTCCCAAGCTACCTTGCGTATTGTTAAAGTGTTCTGGTGTTTGTCGGCAGCACTTGCTTATCGCCGGCATTTCCCTGCTATTGATTGGTTACAAAGCTATTCCCTTTATTCTGATCGCTTAAGGACATATTATAATGCTTCTGTTGCTCCTGATTGGTCAGCATTGGTAACCAAGACCATGCAGATATTGCAAGAAGAGGCAGAATTAGAAGAAATAGTGCGGTTGGTTGGTATTGACGCCTTAGGGTTTAAGGATCGTATTACCATGGAATGTGCACGTTCTATTCGTGAAGATTTCTTGCATCAAAATTCTTTTGATGAAGTAGATACTTATACTTCTTTGGAAAAACAATATGCAATGCTTAAACTTATTATTACTTGGTATGACAAGGCACTTGCGGCTCTGGAGCAACATGTACACCTTGACAACCTTATTGAAATGCCAATTCGTGAGCAAATCGGTCGTGCAAAGTATATTCCTGAGAAGGAACACAAAGTTAAATTTGCTGAATTATTCAAGGATTTAGATGCTGCTTTTACGGCATTAACAGAGGAGGGTGACTTAGATGCGTAAAGATTATAAAACAATACGCGAGGTCGTCGGACCGCTGATGATGGTGGAAGAAGTTGAAGGTGTCAAATATGATGAATTGGTAGAAATTCAGCAAGCTAATGGCGAAATTCGTAGCGGTAAAGTTTTAGTTATTGATGGAGATAAGGCTCTGGTCCAGCTATTTGAGAGTTCTCAGGGACTTAAAATATCAGATGCTAAAGCACGCTTTTTGGGTCATGGTATTCGCTTGGGTGTTTCTCCGGCCATGCTAGGGCGTGTATTTGATGGTATGGGTAGGCCAAAAGATGGTGGCGCAGAAATCATACCAGATGAATATCGCGATATTAATGGTGAACCATTGAATCCTGCTGCTCGTGATTATCCGGCTGAATTTATTCAAACAGGCGTTAGTGCTATTGATGGACTAAATACGTTGGTTCGTGGGCAAAAGCTACCTGTATTTTCCGGTTCAGGGTTGCCCCATGCACAGCTTGCAGCACAGATTGCTCGTCAAGCAAAAGTGCGTGGAACAGGTGAAGGTTTCGCCGTTGTATTTGCAGCAGTAGGAATAACTTTTGAAGAAGCAAACTTTTTCATGAATGACTTTAACAGAACTGGTGCTTTGGAACGTGCCGTTATGTTTATTAATTTAGCTAATGATCCGGCTGTAGAACGTATTGCTACACCACGTATGGCTATTACCGCTGCTGAATATTTAGCCTATGGTCTTGGTATGCATGTCTTGGTTATCATAACGGATATTACAAACTATGCTGATGCGTTGCGAGAAATTTCTGCAGCTCGTAAAGAAGTACCGGGTCGTCGTGGATATCCAGGCTATTTGTATACTGACCTTGCAAGCATGTACGAACGTGCTGGGCGTATTAAAGGGAAAAAAGGTTCTATTACCCAGATTCCAATTTTATCAATGCCGGAAGATGATAAAACGCATCCTATTCCAGATTTAACAGGATATATTACAGAGGGACAGATTATCTTGTCCCGTGAATTATATCGTAAAGGAGTAACGCCTCCTATTGATGTATTACCTTCATTGTCACGTTTAAAAGATAAAGGAATTGGTGAAGGAAAAACCCGCGAAGATCATGCGGATACTATGAACCAATTATTTGCCGCTTATGCTCGTGGTAAGGAAGCAAAAGAGTTAGCGACTATTTTGGGTGATGCAGCGCTGTCAAAAGTCGACAAATTGTATGCCAAATTTGCTGATCGTTTTGAAAAAGAGTATGTTTCTCAAGGGTACGAAACAAATCGTACAATTGAAGAAACTTTGGACTTGGGTTGGAAGCTTTTGGGAATATTGCCACGAGCAGAATTAAAACGTATTCGTGATGCTTATTTGGATAAATACTATGTACCGGCTGAAACGGAAGGAACAGAGGGGGAATAACACATGGCTACAAATGTGAACCCTACACGTATGGAGCTAACCCGCTTGAAAAAGCGGTTGACGACAGCAGTACGTGGACATAAGCTTTTAAAAGATAAACGGGATGAGATGGTGCGACAGTTCATGCTGCACATTCGCCGCAACTACGACTTAAGATTGGAAGTAGAAAAGGCTTTGCAGGAAGTTGCTCGTCGTTTTGGTTTAGCAAAAGCTCAAATGGGTGCTTTGCGTGTTTCTGAAGCTCTCTTATATCCGGCAAGGGCTGCGGTTTTTGAAGTTGGAATCCACAACGTTATGAGCGTGGATGTCCCTACTGTTAAGTATACAGGTGGCGACGGAGAAGCTGATATTCCGTATGCTTTTACTTTTACCTCTAGCTCATTAGATAATGCTGTTATGGAGCTTTCCAAGTACTTGCCTAAATTACTAGAATTGGCAGAAGTGGAAAAAACTTGTAATCTTTTGGCAATAGAAATTGAGAAAACTCGTCGTCGTGTAAATGCATTGGAATATGTTATGATTCCTGAAATGCAAGAAAGTATTAAGTTTATTACCATGAAATTAGAAGAAAACGATAGAGCTAGCACTGTTCGCCTTATGAAGGCTAAAGAGATGATGGCGCAAGCTGAAGCAAAAGCTAAAGCAAGGGTAGTAAAAAAAGCAATTTAAGCTAGCGTGGTTTCATGAAATTGGTTATATAATTGTGTATTATGAACAATAAAACAAAAATAAAAGGTGTTCCCGGTTTTTCGGGAAACACCTTTTTGGTTTATATTATTCTAATTTAGTTAATAACTCTTTGCCGGCAATACCTGGATGAGTCATTTGCTCAGGTGCTAGGATAATATCCAAGTCTTCTTTACTCATAATATTTTTCTCTAAGAGTAAGTCTTTAATTTGCCGATCATTAGCTAAGGCCTCTTTAGCCAATGCAGAGCATTTCTCGTAGCCGATATGAGGAAGCAAGGCAGTAATAATACCAATACTTCTGTCAAACCAGAAATTACACATTTTTTCATTAGCCTTTATGCCGTCAATGCAAAGATTTTTTAAAGTAGCAACAGCGTTAGTTATGTAGCGGAAAGATGCAAAAATGTTATGCGCCATGACCGGTTCCATAACATTTAACTGAAATTGACCATTTTCCACCCCTAGAGTAACTGTTAAATCATTGCCAATTACCTGGTAGCATACTTGGTCTACTACCTCAGGTATAACGGGATTTACTTTACCAGGCATAATAGAAGATCCTGGTTGACGCGGAGGCAACAAAATTTCACTAAAGCCTGCCCGCGGACCGGAGGCCATTAAGCGAAGATCATTACAAATTTTTATTAGAGCTAGTGCCGTAATTCTCAAAGCTCCGGAAATATCAGTGAAAATGTCTGTGTTACTGGTGGCATCAATTAAGTTTTCTGCCGTAGTCATTTTAAAGCCGGTAACTTCAGTAAGTTCGTGAGCAACGACTTTAATGTATTCCGGGTCAGCGTTAAGACCTGTGCCAACGGCTGTAGCACCCATATTCATAATATGCAGCCCATAGGTATTGTTTTCCATACGGTGCACACTGCGACGCATAGAACAAGCAAAGGCTTTGAATTCCCCGCCTAAGGTAATAGGAACTGCGTCTTGTAAATGGGTTCGACCCATTTTCAAGACATTCTTAAATTCTTCACCTTTGGCGTCAAAAGACTTTGACAAAGCGGTTAACGCTTCTGTAAAGAGTTTTGTGCGCATTAAGGCGCAAATGCGTATGGAAGTAGGAACAACATCATTTGTAGACTGTGCCATATTTGTATGGTTGTTAGGTGAGATATAGGCATAGTCACCGCGAGGGTGACCTAAAATCTCTAAAGCACGGTTTGTGATAACTTCATTGGCGTTCATGTTAAAAGAAGTTCCGGCACCACCTTGTATAGCATCCAGTGGGAATTGATCGTCTAATTTGCCTGATATTACTTCGTCCGCTGCTTTGACGATGGCGTCAGCAATCACGGGGTCTAGGCGACCGGTTTTTTTATTTGCTAAAGCACATGCCTTTTTTACCATTCCCATAGCATGTATAAAAAGGGGATCTGCGGTGCGCCCAGTAATTTGAAAGTTTTCTAAAGCACGCAAAGTTTGTACGCCGTAATAAACATTATCAGGAATTTCCATTTCGCCTAAAAAATCATGTTCTTTACGCATTTTTATTGCCTCCTGTTTGTATTTTGTATCTTGTATACAATAATTGTAACAAGTTGAACACGGAAAGTCAATTGTAGGAAGGCAATTTGCTCAAATATTCTGTTTATTTATTTACATATTATTTAAAGTGCTTATGAAACCGGATAAATCCAAATTATCTTTTTTGAGCAGGGCATCTATGCGCAAGGGTAGGAAAGGATGCTGGCTCATGGCTTTAGCACGGACCAGGGCTGCTTTAATTTCTGGTGTTATGTATTCGTCGTCCCAACCTTCTAAAACATTTAGAGCGTAGGAACGAGGGCTGTCATATATGGATGTGAGGCCGGCAATAACAAATTCGGTACCCAAACCATTTTTGCGAGATAATGCTAGGAGCAAAGAGTCTAGAGTGTGTTCTCCATTTTGGTATATATTTAGATGTTTGCGGGCAAAATTTAAAACTGTATTAAATTTTTTCTTGTCCCTAGTCAAAAGTAGAAAGGCATAGAGTTCTGTGCGCAAAGGATTTGCTTTTAATAAATGCATGAGCTTAGACCGTATATCTACTTTAACGGCGAAAGAAAAACTAATAGCTAGATAGTTAATGGAATCGTCTTCATTAACTAATTTAATACTAATTTCAGGGAGCCAGTCTTTATGAAAAATGAGCTTTTCGGTAGTACTAATGAGCAAATGGCAATTATTTGCACTAATTGCTTGCCAATTTTCGTTGGCAGCTAAAGTTTTAAGTTCTTGTGATAGATTGGCAAGAAGGATAACATCTTCCAAGGTTTCATTATACTCTACGGAGTGTCGCAAACATTCTTTAATCAAGGTGTAAGTATCACAAAACGGCAATTCCGGATCGTTTTCATTTTCACTGTCGTAGTCAATAAGAAAGAGGACATAATTGTTTAGAGTCTTTAATATGCCACGATACAATTCAGAGCTTAGATGTGGCCTTTGCAAAAAGTCTAGCATATGGCCTTCTTGTATGCCTAAAAGGGCAATGCCAGGATAAGCAACAGAAAGGTCGCTGCCATAGGATAAGAGCCAGTCGCGTTTAGGCACAGTGTCGTAGGTGAAGGATTCCATAGCGTGTATTTTACCCCAACCACGTGTATGACTAATTATTTCCCATAAATTATCATCAGTGGTTATATTGCTCATATCTAGAGCGAAGATGACATAAAAAGTAAACTCTTCACAAAGAGCAAGAAGCATCAAATCTTTTTTCACATCAAGCTCATAGGAACGAGACATGGTATCCAAATTAAATATACCACAGATAATAATAGCAAATTTCACTGCTTCTCTCTGGGGTGCATTATAGAGCCAATTTTCTGCTAGATGTACAAGTTTTAAAGGAAGTTCTTCTTGGGCAAGACTGTCGATAAGAGTTTCGCAGTAGGAGATGCATTGGCAACGACAAACCGTTTTGTAAAGTTGGGCTTCATTTTCTGCAGAGGAATGTTCGCAAAATGCCATGATTTTTTTATAAACATCATCTTGCATTTTTTCATTGTCTATATCTGAGGACATAGAAAGATACGCATCAGTAGTTCCTAGTTCCAAAGAAAAATTGGGGTCGGAAGAGGATATGATGCGATCAGGAAGATCTTTGCCACAGTAAAAACCATCTATATCTATATTTTTTTTAACGTAGGGGAAAAGGCTTTCACCTTTTTGCCAAGGTCGTGTTTTTTTGTTCATAATTACCTCATTATTCTTTATGGCTTATAATTATAGCATGAAATACATAAATGCCAAAATTTATTCAATATTATAAAAAACACTGACATGGTAAACCGCCAGTTCAATATATAATTGAACTGGCGGTCTGTATAATGCTTTTGTAAAAATTATTTAACAGCAATTTGAGCGTTCATATCAATTTCTACCAAGCAGTCTCCACTTTCAATGCGACTGGTGTTATTAACATGAATCGCGGATACAATTCCCGCAATAGGGGCTGAAATGGTAGTCTCCATTTTCATAGCTTCTGTAACAACTAAAGGGTCACCTTTAGCAACTTGTTGCCCCTTGTTTACAAGGATTTTAACTACAGAACCGGAAAGGGTAGCACCAATCTCACCGGGGTTAGTTTTATCAGCTTTTTTACGTGTTATACTAGTTGATTTAATATTTCTATCTTTGACTTCAATTTCGCGGGGCAATCCGTTGAATTCAAAGCTTACGGTGCGTATACCGCTCTCATTAGCCTCGCCAATGTGGATTAATTTAATAATAAGCATCTTGCCTGTTTCAATCATAACGCGTGTTTCTTCACCGGCTGCTAAGCCAAAAAAGAATGTGGGAGTATCAAGGACAGAAACATCACCATATTCTTCGGTAAATTTTACCCAATCATCATAGACTTTAGGATAGAGACAATAAGAACTAATTGATTCGGGTGAAGTTGGTCCACCAATTTCAACAAGATGCTCCTTGATTTTTGAGAAATCTACAGGCGGTAAAGTATCACCGGGACGACCAATAATTGGAGTTTTGCCTTTTAATATAATTGCTTGTAGTTTTTCAGGGAAGCCTTGATAAGGAACCCCTATATTACCTTCGAAGAAGCCAATGACGGACGCAGGAAAGTCCAAAGTATCCCCGTGATCGTAAATATCTTCTTCCGTTAGTTCATTTTGTACCATAAATAAAGCCATATCGCCTACAATTTTAGAAGAAGGGGTTACTTTAATTAAGTCACCAAACATCATGCTGACTTTGTGGTACATGATTTTAATGTCTTCCCACTTATCAATAAGACCTAAAGCAACAGATTGTTGCTTTAAATTAGTATATTGACCACCGGGCATTTCATGCATATAAACTTCAGGATTAGGTGTGAGCTCAGTTTTATCGGCAGCCTTGTAGTAAGGACGCACAGTTTCCCAGTAACGAGAAATCTCATTTAGGGCATCAGGATTAAGTTTTGGCTGACGAGGATTGCCACTGAGTGCATAATAGAGGCTGGAACTGCTGGGTTGTGAAGTTCCACAACTCATAGCCGAGAAAGCTACGTCAACAATGTCTACGCCTGCGTCAATGGCTTTGGCATAGGTATAAATAGCATTGCCGCTACCTTCATGTGTATGCAGGTGAATTGGTAAATTTACAGTGTCTTTCAAGGCGGAAACTAATTGGTAGGCTGCTTCGGGCTTTAAAAGACCGGCCATATCTTTAATGGCAATTATATTAGCACCGGCTTTTTCTAATTCTTTGGCCATATCCACATAGTATTTTAAATCATATTTGTCGCGGCGTGGATCCAAAATATCGCCGGTATAGCATAGTGCTGCTTCGGCAATTTTATTGCATTCACAAACGGTATTTATGGAAAGACGCATGTTATCTAGACCATTTAAACTATCAAAAACACGGAAGACATCTATGCCGTTTTTAGCTGCTTCGCGAATAAATTCCTTAACAACATTATCAGGATAACTAGTGTATCCTACGGCATTAGCTCCACGCAAAAGCATTTGGAATAAAATATTGGGCGCTTTTTCGCGCATTTTTCTAAGTCTTTCCCAAGGGCTTTCATATAAAAAACGATAGGCAACATCAAAGGTAGCTCCGCCCCAACATTCAAAGGAAAATAATTGTGGGAGTTTAGCAGCCGTTTGCTCCGTAATTCTCAGCATATCCGCAGTACGCAACCGAGTAGCAAATAAAGACTGATGGGCATCACGGAAGGTCGTGTCGGTAAAGAGAACTTCTTTTTGTGCCATAGTCCATTTTGCTACGGCTATGGGTCCTTGGTTATCTAAAAGCTGCTTGGTCCCACTATCAATCTTAGTGTGTTTATATTGTGGCATTTTCAGAGGCGCAAAGTCAGGTTTTGGTTGTACGCCAACATTGGCATAGCCATTAATACTGACGTCGGAAATATAGCCTAAGAGTTTTGTGCCACGGTCAGAAATTTTGGGAAAGTTAAATAAACTTGGTGTTTCATCTACAAAGCAGGTATCATAGGTACCGTTAATAAACGAAGGATTTTTTAGTACATTTTCTAAAAATTGAATGTTGGTTTTTACTCCGCGAATACGGAACTCTTTTAAACAACGTAGCATTTTAGAAATAGCATTTTCATGAGTCAGGCTCCAAGAAGTGGCTTTAACTAATAGCGAGTCATAATAGGGAGTAATAACAGAACCTGTAAAAGCATTGCCACCGTCTAAGCGGATGCCAAAACCACCACCACTGCGGTAAGCAATAAGTTTACCGGTATCAGGCATAAAATTGTTGGAAGGGTCCTCTGTAGTAATACGACACTGAATAGCATGACCATGACAGTATATTTCTTCTTGCTGAGGGATGGCGACTTCTTCGCTATGCAAGTCATATCCTTCAGCAATTTTAATTTGGGTTTGAACTATATCAATGCCTGTTAGCATCTCTGTAATAGTATGCTCAACCTGTATACGTGGGTTTACTTCAATAAAGTAGAAATGTTCGTCAGGTGTTGCCAAAAATTCTACAGTACCCGCACTAACATAATTGACATTTTTCATAAGTTTTACTGCCGCCGCACAGATTTCCTTGCGGAATTCAGGCTTCAATGAAAATGCAGGGGCAATCTCCACTAATTTTTGATGGCGACGTTGCACGGAGCAGTCACGCTCATACAAGTGGACAATATTGCCTTTCTTATCACCAATTATTTGTACTTCTATATGTTTAGGATTCTCTAAATATTTTTCCAGATAAATCTCATCACTGCCAAAGGCTTTAAGTGCCTCGGATTTAGCCCGGTTATAAGCGTCCTCTAATTCCGCATCTTCGTGTACCATACGCATACCACGACCGCCACCACCATTAACGGCTTTAATAATAATCGGATAGTTGTATTTAGCTACAAAAGCTTTTACTTCAGCAAGGGTTTCTATTTTACCATTGCTACCTGGAATCATAGGAATGTTGGCAAGTTCAGCTTGTTTTCTGGCATTTAATTTGTCGCCAAACATAATCAAATGTTCAAGCCTAGGACCAATAAAAATAATACCCTCTTCTTCACAACGTTTAGCCAAGTTACTATTTTCAGACAAGAAACCATAGCCCGGATGAATAGCGGTAACGTCATGTTCATGAGCGATACGTATGATATCTTCAATATCTAGATAAGCATCAATGGGACCTTTTCCGGTTCCCACTAAATATGCTTCGTCGGCCTTGTTGCGGTGCAAGGACAGGGTGTCTTCTTTGGAATAAATGGCTACGGTGCGGATACCAAGCTCGTTACAAGCACGAAAAACGCGAATAGCAATTTCACCACGATTGGCAACTAAGACAGACTCAATTTTTTTCATAGTTAGACCTCCTAATAGTCACTCCTTCTATTCTATATATTGCAAACATATTTTACAAGTAGTTAACTACATGTATACAGGATTCATAAAAGAAGGAGCCTACAATAGAAAAAAGGGCTTCCCCAGTGCGGGGAAGCCCTTAGGATATTTATTTACGTGAAATATCTTCCGCCAAATCATTGCAAATTCGGCCTAACATACCGGAAGTATCGGTTTCTTCAACACGATCACGATTATCAACAATCATATAGACTTTTTTGTCCTCAGGAGAAGTTACAATAAATTCTAAATTGGCAACTGCGTGCCAAGCTATTCTGGCAGGGTGATAAATGGTTTCATTGGTAGGAACTGTTATGGTTGTATCTCTACCTTTGTTGTCTTCAACTGTGATTTTCTTGTAAACAGTGCGAGTTTCGTAGTAAGCTTCTTTTTGTTCGCTCCATTTACCCAAGGCATGAACAATCGGTTTAATGGTAAGATAAATATTACGCATGGGAACATTTCCCTTATTTATATCTTCTTGAGTAAATAAATTGATTTTGCGTTTTTCGAAAGCTTGCCGTAACGACATTTCAATTTTATTTTGGGGAAAAGGATCTGCTATATATCCATCAATAGCTGGAGCATTTATGTCCGTTTCTTCGATAATTACATTATGTACAGAAGCAAAATCAAAATCATTAGTTTTCCATTTATTTTTTTCGGCACTAGCCAAAATAGGTAAAGCAAGCAGCAAAATTAACATTATCAAAGTAGAGAAAATTTTTTTCATATTTTATCATCCTTTAAGCGCCAGCGCGCATTCCAAGTGCAATCAATGCCAAACCGCCACAAATACTAAGGGCGATATTTATAAATCCCATAACTGTATTATTTAACAGTAGCTCGAATGTTTCCAAGCTAAAGGTTGAAAAGGTAGTAAGACCGCCTAATAACCCGGTAATGACGAACAATTTAACAGGCAAAGGCATTTCTGGATGGCGTAAGCAAAAAGCGGCTGTTATACCTAAAATAAAGCACCCGAACATATTAACAAATAATGTCCCATAGGGAAAGGCAACACCGAATTTAGAGTGGATGCCAATGGAGATATAGTAACGCAAAGTAGCACCAATCGCACCGCCACTTGCAACTGCTAAAGTTTCAAAAATCATTATTTTTTTACCTGTGCTTTAATTGCGGTAAAAGTTTCAGGACTGATAATATGCTCAATGCGACAGGCATCTTTTTCAGCTGTTTCAGAACTTACACCTAAGCTTTCTAAATGCTGCGTTAGGATTAAGTGCCTTTCTAGAACACCGTTCGCTCTAGCAAGGCCTGCGTCAGTTAACCTAATGTTGCCATTAGGTTCCATTAAAATAAGGTTTTCTTTCTTAAGAATGCTCATAGCACGGCTAACACTTGCTTTAGTGAATTCGAAAGCATTCGCTATGTCTATAGAACGGACATTACCATTTTTCTTTTGTAAAACAAGAATCATTTCTAAATAATTCTCGCCGGATTCTTGTAAAATCATTATTTTCTTAGCCCCCAATAAAAATGAATAAATTCTAATTTATTAGACTTTACTACATTCTACAATGAAATGTGATTACTCACAAGTTATTTTATTAAACTATTGACAATAAAGCATATAAAATGGTAAAATTTTTCTGCGTGGTTAGCAAGGACTAACGATTTACTGGCAAGAAGTTAATGCTGGTTGGCGGTGATAGGAGGTCGTTGCATGAAAAACTTAAGAGAGATTGCGGTAGGTCAGACTGTGACTGTAGTGAAAATAGAAGTAACCGGGGCTATGAAGCGTAGAATTATGGACATGGGGATTACCAAGGGAACTGATATTTTTGTACGTAAAATAGCACCTTTGGGTGATCCTATTGAACTTAAAGTCAGAGATTACGAATTATTCCTTCGCAAAGAAGATGCTGAAAAAATTCTTGTTGAGTAATACTCGTACAAGAATTTTATTTTTTTCTAAAAAACTTATTGAAAATGAAGAATAGGAGCGGCCATGAGTACAGTACTTGCTTTGGTAGGCAATCCAAATTGCGGAAAGACTACTATGTTTAATAACTTAACAGGTAGTGATCAATATGTAGGAAATTGGCCGGGAGTGACTGTCGCTAAAAAAGGCGGTATGCTTTTAAATCATCCTGATTGCGAAGTGGTTGATCTTCCTGGAATATATTCTTTGTCACCATATACCTTAGAAGAAGTGGTAACTAGGGATTTTCTGGTTTATGAACATCCAAGTGTTATAATAAACATCGTTGATGCTTCGAATTTGGAGCGTAATCTTTACCTAACGACACAGCTATTGGAGCTAGAAATACCTGTAGTTTTGGCACTTAATATGATGGACGTAGTAGAGGCTAATGGTGATGAGATTGACATAGAACGATTAGCTAGGGAATTAAAATGCATAGTTGTGCCTATAGCAGCTATTAATGGCTATGGTTTAGGTGAATTAATCAAGGTGGCTTTAACAGCAGCTAAGGAAAAATCTACCAATCAGGGATTACCTATTTTTAATGATACTGAAGAGATTTCAGTGCGTGGTATTGAACGATTACTGCCGGACAGGGAATCAACTCAATTAAAACGTTGGTTAGCCATTAAAATTTTTGAATGTGATAATAAGGTTTTTGAGCAGATAAAAATAAGCAAAAATTTATTGGAGCGTATGAATGGATTACGTCGTCGTTGCGAAGTGGCAGAAGATGACGATGCAGAAAGTATTGTTATAAATGCAAGATATCGTTATATCACTAATACATTGCGAAGCTGTATAAAGAAAAAGCTAAAAAAGGGCGAGCTTAGTGCTTCTGATAAAATCGATAATGTAGTAACGAACAGACTTCTTGCATTTCCTATTTTCTTTATTATTATGTGGGCAGTTTATTATATCGCTATTCAAACTTTAGGAAACATGTCTGTTGCCGGTATGAAAGAAATATTTGGTGCTATTGGTGACTATACGACACAACTAATGGTTTTAGGTGGTGTTTCTATAACTATGCAAAGCCTTGTAGTGAACGGAGTTATTGGAGGTGTAGGTGCAGTATTAGGATTTGTGCCTCAGATTACTATTTTATTTATTTTTCTTTCTTTTTTGGAGGATTGCGGATACATGTCTAGGGCTGCTTTCATTATGGACAGGGCTTTTAGGCAGTTTGGCTTGTCGGGAAAATCCTTCATTCCTATGTTGGTAGGCACAGGATGTTCTGTTCCGGGGATCATGGCGACAAGGACCATAGAAAACGAAAAAGATCGTAAATTGACTATCATGTTGACTCCATTCATTCCTTGCAGTGCTAAGATGCCTGTATTTGTTTTGTTTGCAGCGTCTCTGTTTCCCGATAAAAGCTGGGTAGGCCCATCTATGTATTTTTGGGGTATTATTATGGTAGTGTTTTCCGGTATGCTTTTAAAGAGAACGACACCTTTTGCCGGGGAACCGGCACCTTTTGTTATGGAAATGCCAGCCTATCACATGCCAGGGATAAAAACGGTTTTAAAACATACGTGGGAACAGGTCAAATCTTTTATTTTTAAAGCAGGGACAATTGTTTTCGCCGCTTCTGTATTAGTATGGTTCTTGCAAAGTTTCAATACTTCTTTGGATTTGGTATCTCCCACAGACAGTATGCTGGCAAATATTGGACGGTTTTTAGCTCCGGTTTTTGTGCCTCAAGGCTTTGGCAACTGGCAGGCAGCTTTTGCTGCCTTAACAGGTTTCTTGGCCAAGGAAGCTATTGTTTCCACTTTTGCTATTTTAGCAGGTAGTGGCGGTGACGCAGGCAGTAAAGCTGATCTTGTTCTCAAGCTTCAAAGCATGTTTACTCCTGCTAGTGCCTATGCTTTTATGATTTTCACTCTTTTGGCCGCACCTTGTTGTGCGGCTGTAGGTGCAATTCGAAGTGAGATGGGCAGCTGGAAATGGACTTTCTTTGCGGTAGGTTACCAAACGGGAGTAGCATATATTCTGGCTGCGATTATTTACCGAGTTGGTTTAATAATACAATAATACAATAAAACAACAAAACACAAAAGGACTAGTAAAGTCTTGGACTGGGTTTTGTTGTTTTTCTATATGCAAAGTTAATCTTCTAAGGCACTTTTTAAAGCCAACACGCCCGCTTCAATATCACAAGCTGCAATTCCTGCAAAAGATAGAAGAATTTCAGGAAAATTATGGGTTTTTGTAAGGACAGGAATAATTTTGACTCCTTTTTCCAGTGCCTTTGACGCAATTTTGCTGGCCGCATAGGGGCAGTGTAGTGACACGCGTAAGTGCAATCCTGAGGCATAATCTAAGATGGTTATTTTTTCACCAAAATTTTTTAGCAAAGCGGCACGCAATAAGTCGTTTTTTTTGCTATATAGTTTGCGTAATTTTTTTACATGTCTTTGCAAATGGCCTTGGGCAATAAATTCTGCTAAGGCTAACTGTTCAATAGTAGAGGATGTTTGATTGTAAAGTTTAGCTGAGGCATAGTAAGCCGATAGTAGATTAAGTGGTAGAACCATATAGCTAATACGCAAAGAAGGAATAAGCGATCGTGAAAAGGACCCTAGATAAATAATGCGTTCACCATTAGCCATACCCTGTAAAGAGGCTACTGGTCTTGAAAAATAACGAAACTCACCATTATAATCATCTTCCAATATATAGCCATCGTTTAGCGCTGACCAACTCAAAAGATTGCGACGTTCATCAGCAGATAAGGCTTGTCCTTTGTAGGGATTGGAGGGACTAACCAGAAGCAGTCTTGGTAAATCTGAATTAATACTAGCAACATCAAATGTTTTTACTGACCAGCCATGGTCAGTAAAGGCTTGTTCGGCTTGTGGAAAACCGGGGACTTCCAAAGCAACCGATTTTTCTTGTAAAGGCAAGAGGTTTAATAGTATGGCTAAAAGACTTTGAATACCTGCACCTACAACTATTTGTTCAGGAGTACAAATTACACCACGTGCTGTATAGCTATATTGCGCTAGAGTTTTTCGTAACGCAAATTCTCCCTGTGCTTCGCCGTAGCCGGTAATGCTTGCTGGGTCGTGCAGTGTTTTGTTAAGACACCGACGCCATAAAGCAGAGTCAAAGGTAGAACTGTCAATGTAGTTGTTGGAAAAATTATAGCGAATGGAATTGTGGGGGATTTTTTTTATTAAGTGGGTGGGAGATTTTTCTGCATTTATAGTCATAAGCAGCGAGCACACTTGATAGCCACTCTGGGGACGGCTTATTAGGTATCCCTCTGATACAAGGATGTTGTAAGCAGTCTCGATAGTTGTGCGACTGAGGTTGAGGTCAGCAGACAATTTGCGTATGGAAGGGAGTTTATCCTGTGCTTGTAAATGGCCTTGTTTAATTTCTTGTTTGAAATAATTGGCTAACTGTTGATATACAGGTATTCCCTTATTTTTTTTTGTGTAATTTATAGCTGAAGTAAGCATTGTGTCACTTTTTACCTTTCACAATAAACTAGTTTTATATGTACAATTATATTATAACACTACAGTTAATTTTGCACATAAAAACCCTGAGAATGAATTCTCAGGGTTTTAGTTCCTAATGAAATATAGAATAAATATTATTATGTATTTTAAAGTTGTTTTACGGAGGTAGCTATAATGGCATGCTGTACGTAAAGACTCTGTATAGCGGGATTTCGCCCAATTCCGACAAGGTATCCACTAGTTTTTACGCCAGTTTTTTCAATCTTAGTTTTCCAAGATTCCTCATCACTACTATACATATCATTGTGAGCATGGTCGCCTGCTACAACCATTAGAGGATACATGTGCACTGTTTTGTAGTTTCGCATTGCTAAAACGTTTAAAACAGCTTCAATGTTAGGTGAATCATCTTCTTCTACTGTACCAACTATAACAGGAAGCTTCATGGCATCAAAACTTTTTTGCAAATTGTTGTAAGTGTTGCCAAACGATTTATTATTGTCTCGAGGAGAGCCGTGTCCCATGAGGATAATTCCTTCACCTGGTTGCAATAATGGGAACTGGGTAGCAAGTGCAGCAGCGACAATAGAGAAATCTTCCTTATTGGAGATTAAAGGATTACCTACTACTAATCGACTAAATTCATTTTTAAATTTAGCAATAGTTTCCAAAACTTTTTTCTCATATTCTTCACCATGTAATATGTGGGTGGGTTGGACAAGAATATCTGTATAGCATAGTTCTTTTAAATTAGTCAAAGTAGTTGCTAAATCTTTTATATAGACGCCTTTTTGTGCATTTCGTTTCATCACAATATAAGAAGTATTGGAACTAAAGAAATCACGGTTTGCAAAAGCATTTTTGATAGCGTTTTCAATACCGCCGATATCTTTGATACGTGCGTCGTCAAAAGTAGTGCCAAAACTTACAACGATAACCGCTTTTGTATTTTTAGCAACAGTGCTGCTTATTGTGCAAGATTTCTTCACAGGCAGAGCCTCATTTCAATTTTTTAGCATATTAATATATGGGTAATATATAATAAATTAGAAAGTAATAGTTATATCAGACCAAATTCTTTGATCTTTACGACTTTCTCCGCCTTTTTCTTTGGTATCAAAATACTTCACAGTTGCTACAGTATTTTTCATGATGGTGTAACCAATACCTATGCCATAGCCTTTGAAACCGGTTAAGGCATCATCAAAAACGGCGGCATCAGTAGTATGGGCAAAGAAAGTTGTACGCGGTTGATTGTAGTAATTTGCAAACACGGTTACAGAGCCTGGCTTTTCAGGATCAGCTTCGCCCCAAGATAGGCCCAAGGCGTAACCGGTGCTGTCACCATCAAGGTTATCAGTATTGCCTTTTAAATAGTCGGCAGTTAATCCTATGGCACCGATTTTACCGTCTAGTCCGGCGTTCCAAACACTTGGTTTGTTGGTATTCCATACTGTTTGAAGGTCATCGCTTTTCAATCCATAGTAACCGCCGTGAATACCTATGGGAGCGGCATCATATTTAAAGCTTAAGCCATAATATTTTGCATCTGTGTCATTGGTGAGTTTGCCATACATAGCCGTACCGCTAAGTTTATTGTTGCCTAAATCCAATTGCAAGCCATCTACGCTGTCACCGTCAGTGTCTAATACCAACCCGTTTGCCATATAGGCATCATAGCGCCCAGCTTTCACTTTTACCGAGCCAATATTACCATCTAGATATGCGCGTTTAAATAGGGTAGTCTCATCACCACTATTATTGCCAAAGTTCTGGGTGTTTTCAAGCATAGCTGTATAGCCCCAATTGTCGTTAATTTCACCTGTAAAAGACAAGCGGGTACGTAAATCGGTTTCAAAGCTGCGGTCACCATCATCGCCTAAAGTATTTTTGTTGGAATGAAAGTACTTATAACGGGCTTCACCGGTAACTTTTACATTATCAGAATTTTTTTCTAATTTAGCTACACGGACACCTAGCTGATTTAATTCATCCGCAAATTCTGCAACTAATTTGTCATTGGAACTGATAGCGCCTTTTGCTAATGCTCTGGCTACAATTTGAGCCATTTCGTAACGGGTCATATGCTCATTACCTTTAAAGCTGCCATCAGGGTATCCATCTACAACCCCTGCCGCAGATAGTTTAGCTACAGCTGCATAAGCCCAGTGCCCTGCAGGAACATCCGAAAAAGGGTTGGCTGCCATGGCGGTGGCGCTTATCCCCAGCGCCATCATCATTGCTAATGCTAAAGTTTTTTGCATCATAATCCTCCTAATTGTGTGTTTTGTGACAAAGACTGGAATTGGGGCAAGAGCCGCAGCTAGAACCGCAACTTGTTTTACCGTTTTTCTTATCTTTAATTAATTTCATTATAATGGCAATAACTATGACTGCCAATATTGTTGCAATAATGAAGGTTGCCATAATATTTCCATCTCCTTTAAGCAGTAACGCTACGTGTAGTTTTAAGATCAGCATTTTTCTTTGCGGGCCTAAATAACAAGTAGATAAAGCCGGCAAGTATTATAAAGGCAAAAGCAGTTCCTATACTAAAAATCCCGGTTGCGATAAAAGTCCAGAACTGGTAAATGCAAAGGGAGACAGCGTAGGCAAAACCAGTTTGGTAACCAATGGCGAACAGAGTCCATTTAGTATTATTCATTTCACGTCTGATAGCTCCCATAGCGGCAAAGCAAGGTGCGCACAACAAATTAAAAACTAAAAAGGAATAAGCGGAAATGATTGTAAAACTCTGAGCCATTGTTCCCCAAATTTCTGCACCATCTTCGGAAACGTCGGCAAACCCATAGAGTACGCCTAAAGTACCAACTACATTCTCTTTAGCGACTAGACCTGTGACAGCTGCAACAGTCGCTTGCCAATTTCCCCAGCCAAGGGGAGTAAATACCCAAGCTATTGTATTACCTAGAGATGCTAGGAACCCATCACTTAGATTTTCAACCATACTAATCTGACCATCTACGATGCCAAATTTTGAGGTGAACCACACAAAAATGGTGGAAAGTAAGATAACAGTTCCGGCTTTTTTTACAAAGCTTGAACCACGTTCCCAAACGCTGCGCCAAATATTAGTGAATGTTGGCAAATGATAAGGTGGAAGCTCCATAACAAAAGGCGCAGGCTCGCTAGAAAACATAGTAGTTTTCTTTAAAATGATTCCGGAAACTATTATGGCAGTAATGCCAACGAAATAGGCGCTGGGAGCAACCCACCATTCTCCATCAAAAAGAGCACCGGCAATAAGGGCTATTATTGGGAGTTTTGCGCTACAGGGAATAAATGTAGTTGTCATAATAGTCATTTTACGATCATGGTCATTTTCAATAGTTCGAGAGGCCATTATGCCGGGAACTCCGCACCCTGTTCCAATGAGCATAGGGATAAAAGATTTACCGGAAAGACCAAACTTGCGAAAAATCCTATCCATGATAAAAGCAATACGGGCCATATAGCCACAAGCCTCTAGAAAAGCTAGAAAAGTGAAAAGCACGAACATCTGTGGAACAAAGCCAAGAACTGAGCCGACACCGGCGATAATTCCATCGATAATTAAACTTTGTAACCAGTCGGCACAACCTACGCTGACCAGGAAGCCTTCTACCACAGGTGGTATAATATCACCGAAAAGAACCTTATTGGTCCAATCTGTAAGTGCAGAGCCTACAGTTGTTACCGAGATGTAATAAACTAAAAACATTATTATGGCAAAAATAGGGAGAGCAAGTATACGATTGGTTACGATTTTATCTATTTTGTCAGAAAGAGTATGGGCTAAAGCTGTATTTTTAACATTACAGTCAGTGATAATAGAGGAAATGTAATTATAACGTTCATTAGTTATAATGCTTTCCGCATCATCATCCATTTCTTTTTCGCAAAGTACGATATCTTGTTCTATGTGTGCGATTACTTCTTCACTAAGATTTAACCTTTCCCTAATTTTGGAATCACGCTCAAACAACTTTATAGCATACCACCGTTGTTGGAACTCAGGGATATTTATTAGAGTAGCTTCTTCAATATGAGCTAACGCATGTTCTACGCATCCTGAAAATCTATGCTGAGGTTGTGTTATAATTTGGTGTTTGGCAATATGAGCGGCTTCTTCTGCAACCTCTGCTATTCCAAGGCCGGTTTTGGCAGATATTTCCATAACGGGGCAGCCCAGTTCTTTTGCCAATTTTTTCGTATGAATGATTTCTTCAGTGGAGTTAACTATATCAATCATATTTATAGCGACTATAACAGGAATACCAAGCTCTGTTAATTGCGTAGTTAAATAGAGATTGCGCTCTAGATTTGTACCATCTACAATATTTAAAATAGCATCAGGCCGTTCCGTAATCAAATAATTTCTGGCAACTACTTCCTCCAATGTGTAAGGAGAAAGGGAATAGATCCCTGGTAAATCCATAATGATGACATCTTTATGTTTTTTTAGTTTACCTTCTTTTTTTTCAACGGTGACTCCGGGCCAGTTGCCAACAAATTGATTAGACCCGGTAAGCGCATTGAAAAGAGTTGTTTTTCCTACGTTGGGATTGCCTGCAAGGGCGATTTTAAATTCCATAAATTCAGTCCTTCTTTCACGCTAGGTTAGCCACAGCTAACATTGGCTTATTTTTTTGCAGAGCTTGTAATAGCTCTGCAAATTATTGTATTTCTATTATCTCAGCATCTTCTTTGCGAATAGATAACTCATAACCACGAATTTTTACTTCAATAGGATCTCCTAAGGGAGCGACTTTGCGTATAAAAATAGGGGTTCCTTTAGTAATTCCCATATCCATTATGCGGCGTTTAGTAGCACCAACCCCATGAAGTTTTACTACTGTAACTGTATTGCCACATTTTGCGGCTTTTAATGTAAGCATTTGTATGCCTCCTTTTCTGATAAGAACTAAATTATTATCTTTTGTGCAATCTCTTTCCCAATAGCTATGCGGGAATTTTTTATACTGACGATAATGTTGCCATTGTTTTCGGAAATAACAGTTACAGCACTTCCAACAATAAACCCAAGTGTTTCTAAAAATTGCCTAATTTCAGCAGTCCCACCTATTCTTTTAACAATATTAATCTTGCCTGCAGGAGCCAGTACTAAGGGCATATTTTCACCTCGCTTTTTAATTTAACAACAAATTGTCAATAATTAATTTTTAGCCATAAAAAAGTTAGCCCACGCTAACTACTAGTTATATTAGCATAGGCTAACTTGGTTGTCAATAAAAAATATTATGTATAGGTATATTTTTAGAAAGTTTTAATATCTCTGATTAAGGATATTACTTGGACCTCATCAGTAGCCCAGCCCGTACATATTCTAACAGCCGTATTATTTGTATTAATTATTTCCCAAGGTGCAAATATGTACTTTTCACTAAGCTTTTTTAGCATAATATTAGGAAATATAGGAAATTGCTGATTGGTAGTTGATTCAGATACAACAGGCAGACCTTTTTTATCAATAGCTTTTTTTATTTCCATGGCCATATTAATTCCGTGTTGGCAAATATTTTCATAGAGATTATCAGTAAAGAGTGTTTCAAACTGAATTCCTAAGATGCGGCCTTTGGCCAAAATAGCTCCGCCTTGTTTACATATGGAAAAGAAGTCCTCTTTTAACAATGGGTTTATAATAACAACTGCTTCGCCAAATAAGGCGCCACACTTAGTACCACCAATGTAGAACACGTCGCAGAGGCGAGCTATATCAGTTAGGCTGAGATTATTGTCGTTGGCGGCAAGTCCATACCCCAGACGAGCCCCATCAATAAAAAGATACAAGCCGTATTTTCGGCAGATTGCATATAAATTTTCTAATTCTTCTTTATGATACAATGAGCCTATTTCTGTGGGCTGTGAGATGTAAACCATTTTTGGCTGTACCCAATGGGCGCGGTTAGGGTCGTTTTTATATTGTAAATAATGGTCTTCAATTTGTTTGGCAGTAACTTTTCCGTCTAGAGTTGGCAAAGACAAAACTTTGTGACCTGTTCGTTCTATAGCCCCTGCTTCGTGGGTGTTAATGTGGCTGAGGACGGTACTAAAAACTCCTTGATGAGGACGCAAGGCCGCACAAATAATGGTTAAATTAGTTTGAGTTCCACCTACAAGAAGATGCACATCAACATCATTACGTCCACAAGCTTTTTTAATGAGGTCTTTAGCATTGGAACTGTGATAATCAAAACCATAAGTATTAGTTTGTTCCATATTAGTAGCACAAAGTTTTTCCATAATTTTGGGGTGTGCGCCTTCGCTATAATCATTGGTAAAATAATACATTCTTATCATCCCTTCCGAGTTGTTTTGTCTTAATAGTTATTCATTAAGGTATAAATATTCAATAATTATATCATAGCAATACTAAACTAAGGACCTTTTTAAAATTAAAAATATAAGGTATTAGCATTTAAGCTAATACCTTATACTTTTGCGTGTAAACGATAGCCTATACCGCGGACGGTTTCGATAGCATTTGCTATTTCCGGCGCTTTTTCTAGTTTTGCTCTTAGGTGCCTTATATGTACATCAACGGTTCTAGTATCTCCATAATACTCATATCCCCAGATGTTTTCCAGCAATTTTTCTCGGCTGAATGCTTGGTTTGGATTTTGCACTAATAAACATAGTAATTCAAATTCTTTGAGAGTTAATTCTAGTTTATCACCGGATAGATACGCGGCATAGTTAGTAAGATTAATCAATAAAGAGCCAAAATGAAGTTCTTTAGCAACGTTAGCTGTGGTCGCCGGAAGAATGCTGCGCCGCAAGACTGCTTTAATGCGGGCAATAAGTTCACGAGGTCCAAAAGGTTTTGTTAAGTAATCGTCAGCTCCTAGCTCTAGACCAATAACACGATCAACTTCATCGCTTTTGGCTGTTAACATGATAATAGGAATTGCGGAAGTAATAAGGCTTCCCTTTAACTTTCGACAAACATCTAACCCATCTATGACAGGCAACATAAGATCCAAAATTATTAAATCAGGTCTATCTTCCGCAATTATTTCCAGTGCGTTTTTGCCATTACTTGCTTCCATTATCTGATACCCGGCTTTTTCTAAATTGAAGCGCACTAAGGCACGAATATTTTCTTCGTCATCTACTACAAGAATTTTAGGAATTTTGACCATCTCCCTTAAAATATTTCTTTTCCCATACAACTCAATAGTGTGCTATTGAGTACATTGTAACTTTTAACATAAAAAAAGACAATCTAATACACAACATCTTAACATAAACTTAACAATTGCATAATATTATCTTAACCTTATTTTGCTATAGTTTAATAAAGTCAAAGGAGGAAATATGGAAAACGCTATAGCAATAAAAAATTTATGCTTGTATTATGGCGAGCATCAGGCTCTAAAGAATATTAATATGGATATCCCTAAAAATAGAGTAACTGCTTTCATAGGGCCTTCCGGATGTGGCAAGTCAACATTTCTTAGGACTTTGAACAGAATGAATGATTTAATAGAAAGTGTACGTATTACAGGCAATGTAAATGTAGATGGACAAGACATTTATAAACCGAAAACAGACGTTGTTGATTTAAGGAAAAAAGTAGGAATGGTATTTCAACGGCCCAATCCTTTTCAAATGAGTATTTACGATAACATTGTTTATGGACCGAAAATACATGGACAAACTAACAAAAAAATGTTAGATGAGCTGGTAGAGAAAAGCTTACAAGGAGCAGCACTTTGGAATGAGGTTAAGGACAGATTGCATGCCTCGGCTATGGGACTTTCCGGTGGACAGCAACAAAGATTGTGTATAGCTAGGCTATTAGCTGTGGAGCCTGAGATATTGCTTATGGATGAACCTTGTTCAGCTCTTGACCCGATTTCTACCATGAAAATTGAAGAACTATTAGGAGAGTTAAAAGAGCGTTACACAATAGTTATTGTTACACATAATATGCAACAAGCAGCGCGTGCAGCAGATATGACGGCTTTCTTCTTGATGGGTGAGATGGTGGAATGCAATGCTACCAAAATTATATTTACGAACCCACGAGACAAGAGGACTGAAGACTATATTACGGGGAGGTTTGGATAAATGGATGAAATAAGATCAAACTTTGACCGCGACTTAGCAAATATTCAGAAAGACTTGCTTTTAATGGGGCACTTAGTAACAGAGGCTTTACTTGATGCCATTAGGGCGTTTGATACTAAGGATGAAGAATTAGCAGCCAAGGTTATTTTTGGCGACGCAGCTATTGATGAACTACAGATATCTATAGAAGACAGAACTGTGGAACTTATTGCCTTACAACAACCCATTGCCAAAGACTTAAGAATTTTGTCTACCGCGCTCAAAATGACAACGGATTTAGAACGCATTGGAGATCACGCCAAGAAAATAGCTAAGATTGTCCATCGTATAGGACAGGACCCCTTGTTGACTCCATTGGCAGAAATACCAAAGATAGCTGGGCTTACCGTAAAGATGATCCAAAATGTTTTAAAGGCCTACGTAAATTTAGATGTACAACTAGCTATGGAAGTTATTGCTACTGACGACCAAGTTGATGATATATGTGATGCTTGTAAGCACGATATTTTGTGTTATATGGTGAAAGATACTAACAATATCCCTCAGGGAACTGCTCTTAACAAAATAGTGCAGAGGTTGGAACGAGTTGGTGATCATGCTACCAACTTAGCAGAATGGGTTGTTTATTTAGTAACAGGTAGTAGACTAAAAAAAATGGAGGATGAAAAATGAGAAATTCATTAAAGAAAACAGGTTTGCTTGCAATGGCATTGGTACTTGGTATGAGCATATTTGCAGGTTGTGGTGGTTCACAAGATAAGAAAGCAGCAACAAATACCCCGGTTAATGTAGAGGGCAAAATAACAGCTTCAGGATCTACAGCTCTTTTACCTCTTCTGAAGGTAGGACAAGAAGAATTCTATAAATTGCATGATAAAGTAACAATTAATCTTTCCGGCGGTGGTTCTTTTACCGGACAAAAACAAGTTGCGTCAGGAGCTGTTAACATTGGCAACTCGGATGTTGGCCTTGCTGCCGACCTAAAAGATAAGGGAATTGTTGGACATGATTTAGTGGGAATACCTTTCGTATTTATTGTCAATAAAGATGTTGCCATTGACAACTTAAGCACACAACAATATGTTGATATTATGACCGGAAAAATTACTAATTGGAAAGATGTTGGCGGTAGCGATCAAAAGATTACTATCATACATCGTGCTAAATCTTCCGGTTCTCGCGCTACTATTGAAACAGTAGTTCTTAAGGGGCAAGAATTCACTAATGACGCTGTGATTCAAGATTCTAATGGTGCAGTTCGTTCCGCAATTGCTACCACACCGGGTGCCATTGGTTATGTTGATGCTGCATACGTTGACGCTAGTGTAAAAGCGATGAAATTTAATGGTACTGCTTATTCTATACAAGCTGTAAGTGATGGGAAATACCCTGTTTATACAACCGGTAAAATGTTTACTAAAGGTGAAGCAACAGGTGCTGTTAAAGCCTTTATTGATTATGTAACCAGTGCGGAATTCCAAAACAAAAATGTTGAAAGTCAAGGATTTATCCCTATTACTAAATTGCCTAAAAAGTAATAATATAAAAACTTTTAGCAAGAGGAAAAAAAATTATGACAAAATACAATATCAGCAGAATGCGTAATAACAAATTAGTATATGGGCTTTTCATAAGCGCGGCCAGTGTTTTGGGCATAATTATAATTGCCTTGCTTATCTTTGTGAGTCAACAAGGATTACAGACGTTTAGAGATGTAAGCCCAGTAGAATTTTTCTTTTCCTCCAATTGGAGCCCCAGTGAAAATAGCTTTGGGGCTCTAAGCTTTATTGTTGGCAGCTTGGCTGTTACCCTATTTTCTATTTTGGTCGGCGGGCCATTGGGAGTATTGGGAGCGATTTTTTTGGCTAAATTAGCTCCACGCTGGATGCGTATTATAATGCAGCCTGCTATTAATTTATATATGGCAATTCCTTCTGTTGTCTATGGCTTTATTGGAATAACGGTAATTGTGCCTGCTGTTCGTCATATATTTGGGGTTTCTGGTGGGTTTGGTATATTTACTGCTTCTTTCATCTTAGCAATTATGATTTTACCAACAGTTATTAGTATTTCGGCAGATGCTTTGAGTGCAGTGCCGGCAGCACTGGAAGAAGGCTCCATAGCTTTGGGAGCTACCTATTGGCAAACTATTTGGCATATTGCCTTGCCAACTGCACTTCCCGGTATCATAACCGGAGTAGTTTTGGGCATGGCAAGAGCTATTGGAGAAACTATGGCGGTACAAATGGTTATTGGCAATACTCCTCAGATGGCCAAGTCTCTTTTTTCACCTACCAGTACACTACCTAGTGAAATAGTTGTAGAAATGGGAAATACACC
>Ga0183099_1000325_pt1 | contig 37491 bp, 33 predicted proteins | sample Biomet1_FD_127788 | JGI IMG/M metagenome (GOLD analysis project Ga0183099, IMG submission 127788) | Microbial communities from bioreactor (seeded with anoxic lake sediment) at LBNL, California, USA - Biofuel metagenome 1 | ecosystem: Engineered > Bioreactor > Anaerobic > Unclassified ... | reverse complement strand
CAATTATCATCCGTGCTGGACTGGAACTCGAATGCAAATGCTTGCTGACATAAAAGAGAAATACGGACTGAAAATACTACACAGACATTCATGAAAGCTATCAGGCTGAGGCTGTCGGAAAGGTATGCGACGTGATACAGATTCCAGCTTTTCTGTGCCGACAGACAGACTTACTTGTTGCTGCTGCCAAAACAGGAAAGATTGTGAATATTAAGAAAGCACAATTCCTAAGCGGTGCAGACATGAAATATCCTGTAGAGAAAGCTTTGGAAAGCGGTGCAAAAGAAGTATGGCTCACAGAAAGAGGCAACAGTTTTGGTTACAACAATCTTGTAGTTGACTTCCGCAATATTCCTGACATGAAGGAAATCACTCCAAACGTAATCATGGACTGCACACACAGCGTCCAGCGTCCAGGAGCAGGAAACGGTTCCACAGGTGGCGATCGTCGTTTCGTTCCATCTATGGCATTAGCAGCAAAAGCATTCGGAGCTACTGGATATTTTCTTGAAGTTCATCCAAACCCAGACAATGGGCTTAGTGATGGACCAAATATGCTTGAACTTGACAAATTAGAAGGACTTATCGAAAAACTATTGTAACAAAATGAACGACATACATATTGACGAAAGACTGGAACACGTTTGTGATTGGGGCATTCAGGCACTAAGCGATGAGGCACAGGCTATCACTGACTTGATACCACAGATAGACGACAACTTCACGAAGGCTGTTGAGATGATGTATAACTGCAACGGAAAGATTATCGTTACCGGAGTAGGAAAAAGTGGAAACGTAGGCGCAAAGATTGCTGCTACATTGGCTTCTACTGGTACACCAGCATTCTTCATCAGCCCTTTGGATGTATATCATGGTGATTTAGGAGTAATGACTTCCAGCGATGTAGTATTGGCACTAAGCAATTCAGGACAGACTGACGAATTACTTCGTTTCATCCCAATGGTACTACACATGAATATTCCAATTATATCTATGACATGTAATTCAAATTCACTGTTAGCAAAATATAGCAACGCACATATACAGGTGAAGGTGGAGAAAGAAGCATGTCCGCTGAATCTTGCTCCTACAAGCAGCACTACTGCTGCACTAGCAATGGGTGACGCACTAGCAATCGCTCTAATGCAGGTAAGAGACTTTAAACCACAGGATTTCGCACAGTTCCACCCAGGAGGAGAATTGGGAAAACGTCTTCTTACAACAGCATCAGATGTAATGCGTGTAGACGATCTTCCAGTAGTCCCTCAGGACATGCACCTTGGAGAAGCTATCATCAGAGTAAGCAAAGGACAACTTGGACTTGGAGTTTCAGTGGAAGATGATAACAAGGTGATTGGACTGATTACCGACGGAGACATTCGCCGAGCTATGGAAAAATGGCAAGCTAAATTCTTCGACCATACAGTGAGCGACATCATGACACGCACGCCAAAACTGGTATTACCGACAACAAAGATTAGTGAGGTTCAGCGAATTATGCACCAACACAAAATACATACAGTACTAGTTGTTGATGAAGACGAACATCTGCTTGGCGTAGTCGATCATTATGCTTGTATGATTTAACAGAAAGAACATTTACATGTCATTGAGAAAGTTAGTATTTTCACTTCTTATATTGTGCTGCTCTTTCTGTAGTGCTCAAACTTCCGACTCTCTTATCGTAAGAGATTTGCGTAAGTGTGGAATAAAGTTTTCACACAACAACTCGATAACGCTCTTAAAAACGGGACAGGAAAAATTCGACGACTTATTCAAAGCTATACAACAGGCTCATAAAAGCGTTCATCTTGAATATTTTAATTTCCGTAACGACTCTATAGCAGGACTTCTATTCAAAATTCTAGAAGAGAAAGCACGACAGGGTGTCGAGGTAAGGGCTTTGTTTGATGCTTTTGGAAACTCATCTAACAATCGACCGCTTAAAAACAAGTATCTTGAAACGATACGTGCAAAGGGAATTGAAATATATAAATTCGACCCGATTACATTTCCGTGGATAAACCATGTGTTTTCTCGTGACCACAGAAAAATTGTTGTCATTGACGGAAAGATTGCATATACAGGAGGTATGAACGTTGCCGACTATTACATTACCGGAACTGAGGATGTGGGCGAATGGCATGATATGCACTGTCGCATAGAAGGTGACGAGGTTAACACGCTTCAGAAGATATTCCTGAAGATGTGGAACAAGGTGACTGGTCAGAATGTACATGGACCACAATATTATCGAGGCGTAACCAATGCTGATTACATAACGGGATTAAAATCTGACTTATGTGAATCAGCAGGAAACAAGATGATAGGTATTGTGAACAGAGAGCCACATACTTCAAACAAGATTATCAGACAGTTTTATCTCGCTGCGATAAACGATGCTCAAGACAGCATAAAGATTATAAATCCATATTTTACACTGAACCACGATATAAAGAAGGCTCTTAAAAATGCTGTAAAGCGCGGTGTGAAAGTGGATATAATGCTAAGCATAAGAAACGATATTCCTCTGACTCCAGACTGCGGATTCTATAATGCGCACAAGTTGATGAAAGCGGGCTGCAATATATGGATGTATAAACCAGGATTCCACCATACAAAAATCATCATGGTTGATGGTAGAGTTTGCACCGTAGGAAGTGCTAACCTGAATGCACGAAGCCTTAGCTGGGACTATGAGGACAATGCTGTGATAATTGATAAATGCACAACACAAGAACTTGACAACATGTTTGACACAGAGAAAGCAAACTGTTTCAAACTTACTCAGGAAAAATGGAATAAATGGAGGGATCCATGGCAAAAGTTCAGAGGGTGGTTCGGACATCTGCTTGCGCCATTCCTATAAATCTACATTATAACTGAAATATGAACGAAACATTACATAATACCACAATGGGGTTTAAACCTAAAATCGCCATCGTAGACAATAACACATTGGCTGTTATTGGACTGAAAACGATGTTGCAGAATGTGATGCCTTCAATAGAGATTGATACTTTCAACTCTTACGAAGCACTACAAATGCATGATATGGATAGTTTCTTCCACTATTTCGTTGCAATCAAGATTGTTTTGGAAAACAGAATGGCATTCTTGGAACGCAAGCACAAGACGATTGTACTTACTACATCTAACGATCCAAGTACACAACTGAGCTATTTCAAGAGCTTATGCATAAATGTACCAGAAGAACAACTTGTAAAATCACTGCTACAACTTGAACAACACGGCCATGCTGGAGGAAAGAATCTTCCAAAGACGATACAGCCTGTAAAGACAAAGGTTCTTAGCGACAGAGAAATTGAAGTGCTATCGCTAATCGTGCAAGGATTAATTAATAAGGAAATAGCAGACCAACTGAATATCGGCCTTACAACTGTAATCAGTCACCGCAAGAATATCATGGATAAGTTGGGACTGAAGAGCGTAAGTGCACTAACAATTTATGCCGTAATGCACGGATATGTTGACATCAACAATATTTAAATTATAGTTTTACCGCAGATATATCCACGAAATTATTTACAATTGCATAAATAGTTAGTCCAGCTGCACTGTGAATCTGCAACTTTCTCGCAATGTTTCTGCGATGCGTAATAACGGTATTTATTGAAATACACAGATGATCAGCAATCTCCTTGTTGCTCATTCCCTGAACAAGACTTACTATAACATCTTTCTCTCTATCACTGATAGTCTCGTTGCTTTCTGCATTTTTATTTATCATATTTGATATCTTAACAGAAACATCATTCTGTCTTGTCTTATGCTCCAGGCGTCTTATTGCAGGTAAAAAGATATTATCTTCAACCCTTGAATGCTGCATCAGCCAATCCTCATTATTATATATATCATATAATGTGGCGGTTAGCTGATTGTTATGCAAATCGTCACTTGGCAGATACTTGATAATAATATTCTTCAATTCCTTTAGCTTCTTGTCAATCTGATTGTGATGCTTTGAGAAAGTGTCAATATCATAATTTACAGAAGACTGATTATCAATCAATGATTCGACATAAGGAAATACAGTTTTCTCTTCATATCGCATATGCATACGTATTTCACGTGCATACTCATCATATAGTTTAAGTATCAGCATAGCCAAATTGTCGGTTTGGTCAAGAGCATCCTCTAACTCCTTACGTATAAAAGGTAACTGAAACCCAAGATAATAGTCATGACTGGCTTTAAGATAATGCAATAGTGTAGGTAATGAAAGACGATCCTCGTTATCTACATCGGTATATCCATTAATCGTAAAATTCACAACAGCTAAAAATGTATAGCAGTCTACCTTTTGCTCATCACATACTTGCCTTACAGTTTTATCACCAAAGCCAAGGCTTAAGCCAAAACTACCCAAGCTTTGCAATATATTGTAATTATCTCTTATAAGGGAAATCATCTGATCATCGGCCTCATACATTTTATGATTTTTCATTTCTTTGGAATGTTATTTATTATCGTTTGCAAAATTACATAAAATTAATCATAATCACAATAATCATTTCTAGGTATTATCAATAGAAGATTGTACCATAAAAATACAACTTTCTAGAGTTTTCAGAAAAAGAAAACGATGAAAAATATAACACAGCATTGCTACACTTGACAGGTACAATATATTTTGAGTTCTCTATACTCTTCATTTTTTTGATAGAAACTTCTATCGGCAACTTCATTTTTTTACCATTAACTTGATACTCAACAATGAAACTGATTTTATCTCCATCTACTTTTGCCTTATTTTCAGTATAGCTATAATTTGGGATTACATGCTTGTATCCATTAGGTATCATTAAAGCATAATCACCACAAAGATAATTAATTTCTATATCACAGATGCTCTTATCTCCGCTGAAATAGTTAATTCTCTCAAGAGTAAGAGAATCTGCAATATCAGCCAATTCCTTGTTTCCATACTGATTTTTAAGATAATAAAGGTTGCTGATAATATCATTCATTGAAGCATCATCATGTTTACTCCACTCTTTATATGTAGCAATATCCATTGGAAGTTTTGCAACTTTGGTCATCTTTAAACCTTTTATTACATGAGATTTCAAAGAAGAAAATACCAAACTTGAAAAGTTTTGTGGCCCAACAGAAGAAAGCAAAAGCAATACAGTGAACGAGATTGGAATCCATACGATTCTCCTAGCCTTACTAACTATTAACCATATACATACGCCATAACACCACAGATTGAATAAGGATATATAGAGTCTATTTGCTGTTATACCATAATCACTGATTCTACGTAATATGCCAATTGACATCAATAACAATAGTGGCAATACACACATTGGAAGCCATTTAATAATCTTCTTGTCTACATCATGCCCATCGCTGAACTGAGACGGATAAACAGCAATAATAATAATTGTCATCAAAGTCATCAAACCAGTTACAAGCCATGAGACCCACCCCTCTGGCAATTCCCACTGAAAAAGGATCTTTGCTGCATAAGCATAGAGTGTGACAAGATAGGCTGCCGTAAGGGGAATAAATAGATAATGGATGATACCATACATAAATTTAGGAAGTCCTTTCACAGAATCATTATGCATCTTTTCATGCTTGGGAATAAGCTGAAGAAATAGGAAAGGTGCTATAAAACCATTACATACAACTGCTAAATCATAATAAGCATCTTCCCACAAGACTAAACCAAACAATTCCCGGAAAGAGACTAAAAGCAGCAATACGCCACCCATAAGAATTTGAGCTACCGTAAATGATAAAACAAATGTAAGGACTGTATGATATGTAAAGTTCCATAGTGAAATATCATCATTTTCCTTGAAGAAAGGAACGATAAAAAATGCTATAGCAATAGTAAATGATAAAGCAAATACACAATTCCAAACGGTCTGGTTCATATCACAATAAAAGCTGATATAAACAGCTACCGCCAACCAACATACATGTATTGCCCCCTGAATAATACGGCATCGCTTCAAATCATCAACTTCTTCCTCCCAAAGACGAAGAACACAGGTCAAAAGTGCAGCTGATCCAGAATAGAATATATTAAAAAACTGAGCATCACTGCTTTTATCAAAACCATAATAGATTAGACTCACCGTCAACCATAACAGAAAAAATATGCTAATTGGAAAGCGCTTGCAACTAAGTATGAAGTTGCCTTTGAGTTTTTCTAATGTAAGTTTTTCCATTTTCTAATGTATTAAATTAAGCTTAACGTAAATTCAAATAAACAATCATGCCTATTATGAGTACAAAGATATTAAAAATAATGACACTTCTCTTTATAACATCATTATTTAACATCAATCATCACACTCGAATAATCATAAATCACATAGGGCCACCCTCACAGGCAGCCCTATACTGTTCAAAAACATTATTAATTTTATCTTTTCTTTTACTCTAAAGAAATCAAACTTTGAAGTTTAAACTTCCAAAAGAATCCTATTATAAATATTACAGTTAAGTTTTCATTATCTTCATTTACATATTATATTACAATAAAAGCCAACATAATATCAATGATAATTTTACATTGGCAAAGGTAGACTATTTATTTTATAGCGGCAATACCTAAAGATTATGAATTTGAATTTAAGGAAAATGGCATTAAGATATCAGCAAAGATATACCTAAATATGATGATATTATTTTTACCAATTTTTGAGTATTGCACAATATCCAGAATGACATTACCTTTGCAAACGAAACGAAATTGGAATGTGAAGAACATTGCCATTCACGTATTATCAAGACTATACTATAACAAATTCTTTACACTACAGAACTAGCCTTAATACGAGACCGCAAAATGTAAGACACCTTTCAATAACGTATCCCAGGCAAAAGAACTTATAAAACAAGTATTCAACCTGGGATTTAATATAGAATAAATGATAACTAATAAAAAGATAAATGAATAATTTAAAACATGTAATGACAGCATGCGTTTTAGCCGGAATAGGTATTTCTATTCCGAGCACTGCAAACGCACAAGTTTCAACCTCAGACAGTGTAATGAATCATGCCAACAAACAAAAGCTTAGTGTTGGCGGATATGGTGAAGTGGCTTATAGCCGCGAATTCTATAGTGATAATGTGTATCGGTATTCTAAGGCTAGTGCATACAAGAATGATCCTAGCCATGGAAAATTTGACATTCCACATGCTGTAATATATCTAAGCTATGATTTCGGCAAAGGCTGGACTATGGGATCAGAGATTGAATTTGAACATGGCGGAACAGGAGTCTCTTATGAAAAAGAATATGAAGAAAGTGGAGAATGGGAGCAGGAAGTTGAGAAAGGTGGAGAGGTTGAACTTGAACAATTCTGGCTTCAAAAGACATTTTCACGTGGATTGAATGTTCGTTTCGGACACATCGTTGTTCCAATAGGACTTACTAATGCGCATCATGAGCCGCTCAACTTCTTTACAGTATATAGACCTGAAGGCGAAGCTACTATATTTCCATGCACATGGCATCAGACTGGAGCTAGCATTTGGGGAAGAGTAGGGAAATTTAAATATGAATTACAGTTCCTAGCAGGATTGAACGCATTGAGTTTCAGTCGTGACAACTGGATACAAAAAGGTGGAAGTTCGGCATTTGAATTTGAACCGTCTAACAAATATGCCGTAGCGCTAAGAATTGACAACTACTCTATACCTGGATTAAGGCTTGGAGTCAGTGGATATTATGGTCATAGCATCGACAACTCTCTTGGCAGAGAGGCAAGTGACGAGGCAAGTTCAAGAAACTTGAAAGGCGCAGTAACAATAGGCACATTTGATTTTACTTATAACGCCCATAACTGGATTGTAAGAGGAAACTTTGACTACGGACATCTTAGCGATGCTAACGACGTGAGACTGCTTACCGGAAGACAGACTAACACGTCTCCTTTCAATCGAGATTATGTTGGCAAAGCTGCAATCGCTACAGGTATTGAGGCTGGATGGGATGTGTTTTCACAGATTCAGAAACTAAGACAAGATAAACAAAAATTCTATGTATTCGGACATTATGAATATTACAATTCATATATACCAACTTCAGAAGAGCCTGCTTATCCATACACGAAAAAGAATCGTATGGCTTTCGGAATCAACTACTACCCTATTTCACAGATTGCCATAAAAGCAGAATACTCAAAGAGATTCCTAAAAAGCGGATATAACGACGAACCTTCTATTTCTATAGGAATAGCATACGAAGGTTTCTTCCTATAAAGAATATATATATAATCAATTATAATAATTTAAAACAAAGAAAATGAAGAAATTAGCACACTATTCAATGGCATTACTGCTATGTACCGTATTCACATACGGAATGTCATCTTGTTCTGATGATGATAACAAAACATCATCTACAACCTTAAGCGAGGGGGACCAATTGCTGCAACAAGCTATTACCGCAGACGTGAACAACACAATAAATCCTACATACAAGGCTCTTGCAGATAGCTGTTCACAATTGTACGAGGCACTGGCTGCCATGAAAACAGGCAACATTACTCAGACACAAGTAGATGCCGCATGCAAGATATTTCTAAATGCACGAAGCAATTATGAACGCAGCGAGGCTTTCTTACTTGGTGCAGCTTCACACTTCAGCATTGATCCACATATAGACTCATGGCCGCTAGACCTTGCTTCTTTACAAAAGTTGCTAACAAGTAATAACAGCATTGCAACTGCAAGCAATTACGATCAAAGTATTATTGGTTTTCATGGAATTGAGTTTATATTATTCCGTGATGGTAAAAACAGAGATGCCCAAGAATTAAACAATAAAGACACATACAATCAAGACGGAATAGATTTCACAACGGTAAGTGGTAGCCGAGAGATTGAATTTGCTGCTGCTGTGTCTGAAGACTTACGCAACAGTGTGTATCAACTGGAATGTGCATGGAATGAGAACGCACCAAAAAGTCATTTCGACATACTTGATAATCTTGGGAAGGCATATACCACTGACCTTGAAAAGTCATACGGATATGACCTACAGAATGCAGGAAACAGCGGTAGTACATATACATCTATCAAAGCAGCAGTAAGTGCTGTACTTAACGGTAATCATGGGTCAGCAGGAATTGCAGACGAAGTTGGTAACACAAAAATAAACAACCCATACTCTGGTGCTGACGTTAGCTACATAGAATCACCATATAGTCAACACTCACTTATTGATTTCCAAAACAACATACACAGTATTGAAAATATATGGTATGGTGGAACTGCAAATAATCGTAGCAACGGAAAATCATTCCATGATTATTTTGCTAAATATGACGCAGAAACTGGTAAGCGTGTTGAAACAGCCATAACGAATGCTTTGGCACAAATAAAAGCAATCCCTGCACCATTCGTAAATAATTATAAAAATGCACAATGTGCTAAAGCTATTTCTGCATGTCAGGAACTTAGCGATGCATTAAGTGCAGCAGACCAGTTTGTACAGAAAACAAATAAATAACCCGTCATAATTATTTTTTATTTAGAAAAGGAGTTTGCCATTTAATATGGCATTCTCCTTTAAACTATTAAATACCCACATTATGAAATTATCAAAAATCAGCAAAAATTTATTCATAGGACTGTCAACAGTGGCTATATTCTCATGCACTGACAATGACACTGCTGATATTGTCAATCCAAACGCAGGTATAGATTCAGCAAACAATGTGTTTACGGCTGCAGAATGGAATCCAGGCGGAGAACTTGGAACAACATCAAATGAAGAGGGATGTTATTCCAATCCGTCTCCGTATGTAGAAAACAATGGAATGTATCAAACGTTTAAAAAGGGAGAAACATTTTTTGAGAACGACTTTACACTAAACACGCAGCCACGTCGTGGTTTAGGACCAGCTTGGGTAAGATCAAGCTGCATGTATTGTCATCCATCATACGGTCACGGCAAACGCATGGAACGTTATCAAGCCAATGATATGGGAAATGGATACCTACTTGTTGTGTATCATCCTACAGCAGGAACAGACATTAACGGTAATGCGTATGCTGCAAACAGTTATATTTCGGAGGTTACAGGTATGCCTCAAACAAAAGCGATGGATCCATTCCTCGCTCCTATCGACGAAAGTCAGATTAGTCTAAAATGGAAGAAAGCTACCGACGAGCACAGCAACAAGTTTCCAGACGGTGAAAGTTATGATCTCATATATCCGGATGTGACTATTCCTCAATCTGCATTTAACACAGATCCTAAGCCAGACAACTATGAAGTTCGTCTTGAATCAACTATAGGCATTTATGGAACGGCACTTATAGATGCAATTCCTGATGATTCGCTACAAATGCAGTATGCTCACGAATCACCTTACGTAACATTAAATCCAGCGATGTGGGATTCTGCATCAAAAACGTGGGCTCCTAGTGCATGGTATACGCTTGCTGATGGAGACAAACGTATTAAAAAGTTCACGTATGCTTTGACTCGTGGATCATTACAAGATGGACCTGGAGCTAATGCTATGTGGAATATAACAAACGTGACACGCAGTGACAGACATTATCTATACACAACAAAAGCATGGGCCAAAGCAATGTCTGAAAATGCAAATATTATAAAGTATATTCAAGATAATGGCGCAGCAAAGACATCTCTTCTACATCCCTATTATGCAGATGGAAGCAAAGATAGCGTGAGTTATCTAGTAAACCTATTACTAGGACTAAACTCTAAATCAGACTCACAGACATACGAAAAATACTTTGTGAACAACGATAGTAAAGGTGAGGAAATGAGTGACCAAAACTATTATGACTTTATGGTATGGCACAGAGGATTGGCTGTACCAAAAGCACGTGGCCTGAATACTGATAAAGTAAAAAGAGGCAAAACTCTATTTTATTCTATGGGATGCACTGCTTGTCATCGTCCATCATGGACTACTGGTAATGACGAATATTGGAAAGACTATATTGTTAGAAATCAAGGACCTTTACCAAGATATGCGCATCAGAAGATATGGCCATATACAGACATGGTTCAACACAGATTACACATGGAAAATGACATACGCGCAGGCTGGTGTCGCACAACTCCGTTATGGGGAAGAGGACTTAGCTATCAGGAAACTGGTGCTCATGACAGGCTGCACGATTGTAGAGCGAGAAACGTTGTTGAAGCGATCATGTGGCATGGATACAGTAAGAACAGTGATGCATACAGAGCTTCACAAAAATTCTATAATCTACCTAAAGATGATAGAGATGCTGTTGTGAGTTTCATAAATGCAATATAATCAAAATTAACTATAAGGCCCGTCAATATATATTGGCGGGCTTAAATACAAACAAAATGAGGCAAAAAATAAAAAGATCTATCACTACATTATATGTTACGATCATCATAGTAATGGCTGCAGCTACATTCATAGAATATTCAAAAGGTACACAATTTGTCTCAACACATATTTACGGTTCGTGGTGGTTTTGTATGCTTTGGGGTGCATTAGCCATAGGCACAATAACATATATAATAAAGATGCGTATGCATTCTGCAACACTATTGCTACTACATACTTCATTTATCGTGATATTGACAGGTGCTCTCATCACACACATGTTTGCGATTAAAAGACTTGTTCATATTAGAAAAGGTATAACAACAAATCAATATATAGTGAACAATGGCAAAGAAATAAAAACTCTGCCATTCAACATACGGCTAAACAATTTTAATATCATATATAATAATGGCACATCAGCGCCAAAAGATTATATTTCGTATATCACTATTACAGATGACAAACAAAGTAAAGATGGATATATTTCTATCAACAACATTTTTACATATAATTTCGTTAGGCTATATCAAACTTCATACGACGATGATGGAAACGGAACGTATCTCACGATAAACTCTGATCCCTATGGTATAGCCATTTCATATACAGGCTATGCATTACTTTTCTTTTCGTTAATATGGCTACTAATAGATCCTAATGGCTCGTATCGAAAACTGCTTAAATCTCCTTTGCTTAAAAAAGAAATGTTGTGCATTGTGTTTCTATGCGGATTTTCTTCTGTTACACAAGCCGCATCGACGCTACCCGATATCTCTGCTAATAAATTTGGCAAACTTGACATTATGTACAACAATAGGATATGTCCGATTCAGACATTTGCAATAGATTTTACTGAAAAGCTTTACGGAAGCTCATCATATAATGAATATTCAGCAGAGCAAGTCTTGACAGGATTTATATTTTGGAATGATGAATGGAAGAATGAACCTATTATCAAAATAAAAGACAATACGCTTAGAAAGTATTTTGGACTACCAAAATACATTTCAATCAATCAACTTTTCAATAAGAATCTAGGTGGTTACATACTCGGACCTGCTGTTCAGGAATACTATCAAGGTAATCATGACAAACTACATAAAGCTGTAGTTGAAATTGATGATAAGGTGCAACTGATAATGTCGTTACGACATGGAGAACCATTTAAGATATTCCCTTACGGTAAAGGAGATAATATAATATGGTATAGTCCTAAAGCGCAAGTTCCGAAGAGTATGGACACAGACAAGTCTATGTTTGTCAAAAATATATTCACATTGTTAAATCAGTCTGCACATTCAGAAAACTATAATCAATTTAACTCGTTGATTGCTAAAATAAGGATATATCAAGAACAAAACGGAGGAAACACATTACCATCAGTAACACAGATTATTGCCGAACTTACTTATAATAGAATTCCATTTGCTAATATTCTATTTATGATTAATATTACAATGGGATTTATAACTCTATTCTATTATATATATAGATTGACAAGTATAAAAAATAACAGACATACTACTAATAAAATAATATCTTACACATCTATTATAATAATGCTTTTATCGTTTTTAGCATTAACATATTGTGAAATATTGAGATGGATAATTAGTAAGAATATCCCTATGGCAAATGGATACGAAACAATGCTATTATTGGGTTGGTTTGTTATGCTGTTCTCACTAATTTTTTATCATAGATTTAAAATTCTTATAACTTTCGGATTCCTTATGTCTGGCTTTTTCCTTCTTGTATCACATATAGGGCAAATGGATCCTCAGATTACTCCCATCATGCCTGTATTGTCATCACCATTATTGAGCATCCACGTATCAATAATAATGATGTCATTCGCTCTTCTGTCACTTACATTTATATGCGGGTTGACAGCATTGATATTATATGTTACACATAGAATAAAGCATGATGAAAAGACTCTTATTGATAATCAATTATCATCATTATACTTACTGTCTAAAATATTATTATATCCTGCGATGTCTACATTGGGAATAGGAATCTTCGTGGGTGCAATTTGGGCTAATATTTCGTGGGGACAATACTGGAGTTGGGATCCAAAAGAAGTTTGGGCTTTGATTACATTTATGTTTTATGCAATTGTATTACACAATAAATCATTACCAGTATTCAATAGTCCATTATACTATCATATATATACTACGTTAGCATTCGCAATGATACTCATGACGTATTTCGGAGTAAACTACTTTTTAGGAGGTATGCACTCTTATGCCTAAACGTAACTTTATTAATAAATAAACAACAACAAATATGCTACAAGAAAAATCATTCAAACAAACAGTAAAACTAAACGATGCGTATGCAGAAGTATTCTGCTTTGCAAACAACACGGAAGCTAGAGAATTTCATATTACGGTTCATGTAACAAATACAGAACTAAATTTCAATCAACAACTTGAAACATTGATTGACGCATACAATGAAATTAGAATTAATATTTCAGACAATGCTGTTGCCGTTTTTAAGAGATACTTTCTCAGTGATTCCGCAAATCAAGAAAACGAAGTCTATAACATGGAGACTAGTGACTGTGCTATTTCTGTGATTCAGCAACCACCTATTGATGGGAGCAAAGTAGCACTCTGGACATATATGATAACAGGAGTTAATACGCGTGTTTTACAAAATGGATTATATAGAGTAGAGCATAATACGTATACGCATCTCTGGTTAGGGAATTACAACAAACTAGAATTCAATTCAGAATATCAAACACGTATTATACTTCAAAACTACATAATGAAACTTATAGAAACAGGATGTACTCTTGCTGATAATTGCGTAAGGACTTGGTTCTTTATAAATGATATTGATAATAATTATAATGGAGTCGTAAAAGCTCGTAATGACATTTTTATGACTCAAGGTCTAACACCTAAGACACATTACATAACAAGTACAGGAATTGGTGGGCGGCTATCAAATCATAAAATATTAGTCCAAATGGACGCATATTCTATAAACGGATTAAAGCAAGGTCAAATGAAATACGTTTATGCACCAAATTATATGAACCGCACAAGCGAATATGGTGTGAGCTTTGAACGAGGTACATGTATTGACTATGGAGACAGACGACATATTTATATCTCTGGGACGGCAAGCATTGATAACAAAGGCAATATACTACATGTAGGAAATATACAACAACAGACTCTACGTATGCTTGAAAATGTAGAAAACTTATTACAAGAAGCTGATATGGACTTTACAGATATAGGTGTAATGATTGTATATCTACGTGATATCGCTGATTTCACAACAGTTAAAAAAATGTTCAACCATAAATTTAAAAACATTCCATGCATAATTGTCCATGCATCTGTTTGCAGACCTGGTTGGCTAATCGAAATGGAATGTATTGGCATTAAGAATTTAGTAAACAAACAATTCAAAACGTTTTAATATATTTAGTAAAAACAATATATTAAGAAAGAATTCATGAAATGATGTTATCAATAGATATCACTTCGTGAATTTTCTGGTTTAATGCGATAAATAAACTTTCATCAGAAGCTAACGGTATACCCTAGACTTAAAGCAAATTGAGTACTAGTTTCTAAGCAATCATAATCACGGATACCATATTCTGCCTTTAATATTAGATTCGGAATCGGAACTATATTCATTCCTAAGGTATATTTTTTTATATTATTCAAAAGCTTACTACATACACAGTCATAACGTAAGAAAGGGATTATCTGGTAATGGAATTTAGAATCATCATTCTTAAACATAAGATTATATCCACATTCACACCCAAAAGACTTTCCATTACCTTCGCTGCAATATATCATTGAACCGTCTAATAAAAAGCCATTAACAGAATAATCCATATCAAGCGAAAGATAATTCAAAGATGCACATGAATATTGTTGTGAGGTTTCCCTACCTATCATTCCATGACATCTCTTTCCTATATACCCACTAAAGCCCAATCTTAAAGATTCAGCAACACGATAATCTGCTCGAGCCGCTAATCCCAGCACCTCAAATGTATTAAGATAAGAAGTTGCTGTTACAGAATATGCCAACCTTTTATACACACCAAATAAAGATATACCAGACTCATGCCACACCATTGGAAGCATATCTGCTTCACTCTCTGGATCATTTATCGTAAGCGCTGGTCCTCTACTATTTGTCATACCTACAGGAATGTCGACTATACCAGCCTTTACATTTAACGCATCTGTAAAACTTTTAGTAACATATAGCGCATTAGAGCAAAATTCGTTATTTAATTTATGACTCCATACATGATTATCATACAAATGTTCATACTCAAATTCAGATGTAACAGACCATCCATTTAAAAGACTTAACCTACCTCCTATTATTATATGCGGGCAACTCAAAGATGCTTGTTCATTACCCATACAATTTGGACCAAAACGAACTTCCACATTTGCTATACCAGTAAATACAACAGGACGCAATGAATCATTTTGAGCAAAAACATCATTACCACAATATAATAAAATAACTAAGAATGCTAACTTTACTTGTGCCATAAATTATTAAATTCTTTACAGCTGCAAAGTTAACTATAAAATCAAGTGATTTGCAATACCCAAAAATTGTGATTTAAACAAAAAAATCCTCCCACAATAATGAGGGAGGATTAATATATTAATATAAACTTCTTTTATTTAGCGTATGCTACAGAACGTGTTTCACGAATAACTGTAATCTTAACCTGTCCAGGATAAGTCATTTCATTCTGAATCTTAGTTGCGATTTCATCACTCAACTTAAGACTTTCGTCATCATTCATCTTATCTGCGCCAACAATGACACGAAGCTCACGACCAGCCTGAATAGCATAAGTCTTAGTAACTCCAGGATAACTCATTGCAATGGCCTCCAAATCATTAAGACGCTTGATGTAAGCTTCAACGATTTCGCGACGTGCACCAGGACGAGCACCAGAAATAGCATCACAAACCTGAACAATAGGAGCAAGTAATGTTGTCATTTCCTCTTCATCATGGTGAGCTCCAATAGCATTACAAATATCTGGTTTCTCCTTATATTTCTCAGCTATCTTAGCGCCATACAATGCGTGTGGCAATTCACTCTCCTCATCAGGCACCTTACCAATATCATGAAGCAATCCTGCACGTTTAGCTTTCTTTGGATTAAGTCCCAGCTCACTAGCCATTACAGCACAAAGATTGGCTGTCTCACGAGCATGCTGCAACAAATTCTGTCCATAACTTGAACGATATTTCATCTTACCGATAATACGGATAAGCTCTGGGTGCAAACCATGGATACCAAGGTCAATAGCTGTACGCTTACCTGTTTCAATAACTTCGTTTTCAAGTTGCTTCTTAACTTTAGTAACAACCTCCTCAATACGTGCTGGATGAATACGGCCATCAGCAACAAGTTGATGAAGAGCAAGACGACATATCTCACGACGAATAGGATCGAATGCACTTATTACAATAGCTTCAGGAGTGTCATCAACAACGATTTCAACACCTGTTGCAGCCTCTAGAGCACGAATATTTCTACCTTCACGGCCAATAATACGACCCTTAACTTCATCATTTTCAATATGGAAAACACTTACAGAGTTTTCAATAGCAGCCTCGGTAGCAACTCTCTGTATTGTTTGAATTACGACTTTCTTAGCCTGCTGATTAGCATTGAGCTTAGCATCGTCCACAATCTCATTAATATAACTTGCAGCATCAAGTTTTGCTTGATCTTTAAGACTCTCAACAAGTCTGCTTTTAGCTTCATCAGCACTAAGTCCAGAAAGTTCCTCTAACTTAGCCTGTTCCTGCTTCTGCATTTTTTCAAGTTCCTGCTGCTTAACAGACAACAATTTCTTTTCATTGTCAATTCTCTGCTGTCCTAGTTCAACATCAGACTTTTTTCTTCCAATTTCTTCCTGACGCTGATTAAGTGAAATTTCACGCTGTTTCAAGCGATTCTCACTTTGCTGGATTTTCATATTGCGCAGCTGAACCTCCTTTTCAAGTTCACTCTTTTTATTAAGGAATTTCTCCTTCACTTCCAAGAGCTTCTTTTCCTTTAGAACTTCGGCTTCCTTAGCGGCAGCATCAACCACTTCTTTATATTTTCCCTTAACAACATAACGGAAAAAAGCATAGCCAACAGCACCCCCTATAAAGAGTGCGACTAATGCAATTATTATTGATTCTATCATAGTTTTATGTAATTAATAATATTCTTTTTACTTCAATGCGTCTTCGATTTCAGAAGTCAACTTTCCAAGAATATCACTATAAGGTCCAATATCATTACGTGTAGATTCTTTTTCATATCTAAGCGCAATATCAATAAGGGCCATATACAACAAATCCTTATCCGTTTTACGTCCTTTGAAAACGTCAGCATAAGTATTTACTGTATCTGTTATAAGTTTAGCAGCGTCACGATACATCTTTTCTTCTTCGCGAACAACGTTCACGGACATTTCTGTATCATATACGTGTAATCTTATATGTAACTTGTCTTTGTTGTCTTCAGCCATCGCTTCTGTCATTTTTCACTCAGTAGCGTTATACATTTGTTTACGTCTCTGATTAGCTTCTGCAATCGTTTCTGAGCGCTTTCCATGTCGCCGTCTGTAATTTCCAGCATCTTAGCCATCTTCAAACTATTGTAATCATTTTGCGCCTGAGTAATCTGAGCTTTCAGATTTTCCACCTGTTTATCTTTCTCGTCAACCATAGAATATAATTCAGCATTTTCTTTCTTCAATTCCTTGTATTGAAGAATCATCTGCCTCACCCTGGTAGAAAAAAGGTTTAAAGTATCCTCACTAGCGGTCATAAATATACAATTTGGTTACAAATTTAGTTTAATAAATTGAAATATCCAAATTTTACTTAAAGTTTTTGTTTAATCATAAACAAAAATACCAATTTAAAGTTTCAAATGAATACCAACTAAAAAACAATTCTATTTCTTTGTTTCAGCATCAGGCTTAGGTTCCTTCTTTGCCAACATGACAACATTGAACACAAATTCAGTAATCCATTTTTCGCTGAAACCTAAACGTTTTTCATATTGTCTTATTGTCATAACAGCTTTTACCACACTAGGATCACTGTAATCATTTTTTACGAACAAGTTTTTCACAGTCTTCTCTGTCATAGAATAAAGTAATTTCTTCATGAAAGAAGGCAGTCTCAATTTAAATTTCATCAAGTTTCCCATGAGCATCATAAGATCCTGAGAGAATCCTTGGAACTGAATCATATAAGGTTGTACATCTTGTAATTTATGACAATTCTTACGAATACTCAAATCTATTTCCTTAAAGAAATCATCTTTAAGGCCATAAATTTCTTTCATCATTTTTTTACAATGATTCTTTTCACCCAACCCTAATTTATTATTTAATGTTGGAACATGAAGTGTTGCCTTAAAAGTTCTCAAATCTGGCAACATTCCAAGATTATTTATACCAATATTAGCAGCTAATGAAGCTTGAAAGTAAACCCTAATGAGAGTCATGAAGTCTTCCATTCCGCCTACTTTCATTTCTTTATCTTTTTTACCGAATAGTTTAGAAAATATTTCCATAACGTTTTTTCAATATATACTTTTTTTTAAAATAGTTTACACTTGTGCAAAGATATATATTTTTATCCAATAAACCTAATTTTTTAAAGCTAATAACAAGAGCGAAAACATTATTGAAAAAAAGGATAGCATGGATGAATGTTTTTAATATTATTTTTATTATCTTTGCGACATAATCAGTATTTTTAGTGATCTGATACGAACTATACAGAAAAGACATTCAAATGAGACAGAACGTAAGCGGAAATGATCTTGCAAAGAAATTGGTGATTATCAGTGATTTCGTGATTATTAATATTATATTATCATGTTACATTTTACTGACTCCTGATTTTGTTCCAGGATACTTTCATAGTGCAACAAAAATAACAATTCTAACAGCTAATTTTGCAATGGCAATTGGTCAATATTTTTTTCAGACCAAAATCCATTATCGTAAAATCAGTTTTGAAGAGATATCCGCACGAGTTGCAAAACTAGTATTGACGCATGTTGCTTCAATGACGATATTCTTGGGTTTTCTCAGCGACACACCAACACATTTCAAATTTGCATTCATCTATGGATTATCAGTTTACTTAACTATAATGTTAGCCCGCTTTTTTGAGAGAAAGTTACTAAAACACATCCGACAATTGGGAAGGAATACTAGAAGCGTTATAATGATAGGTAACGACCCTGCTTTGGTAAACCTATACAACACAATGGTTGGAGATCCCACAACAGGCTATCGCGTGAAAGGATATTACAGCAACAATATGATTGCCAACAATCCACAAAATATGAATTATCTTGGCGATATAAAAGCTCTATACTACAAAATGGATAATAATCCAGACACATCAGTAGACGACGTGTTATGCAGTTTAAGCCATGATGACAATGATGAAATTGCGAGAATAATGAAATTTTGTGATGCACATTTAATACATTTCTATTATATTCCGCGTATGTTTGGTAACTATCGACTTAGACTTAAGCCTGAGATGATGGGAGATACGTTGACATATACAAATCATCTAGAACCTCTTTCTAGCATAACAAACAAGTTAATCAAAAGACTGTTTGACGTCATCGTGAGTACATTTTTTTGTATCTGTATGATTCCGATAATACCTATTATCGCTTTAATAATCAAATTTCAAAGTCCTGGTCCTATTTTTTTCAAGCAAGAACGTACTGGATTTGCGGGAAAGACATTTTACTGCTATAAGTTCCGCAGCATGCATGTAAACCAGGACGCTGATACAGCACAGGCTACAAAAAACGACCCACGAAAATTTGCTTTCGGAAATTTTATGAGGAAAACCAACATTGACGAACTTCCGCAATTCTGGAATGTATTAAAAGGGGATATGAGTATCGTTGGACCACGTCCTCACATGCTACACCACACTGAGATATACAGTGAACTAATTGATAAGTATATGGTTCGCCATTTCTGTAAACCAGGAATAACAGGTTGGGCACAAGTTACAGGATTTCGTGGTGAGACAAAGGAACTCTGGCAAATGGAAGAAAGAGTTGAAAGAGACATATGGTATATAGAGCATTGGACATTTATGCTTGACATTAAAATAATTTACAAGACAATTAAGAGTGTCATTATACCAGACAAGTGCGCATATTAATATATAAAGACAAATATAAATGAAAGGCATTGTTTTAGCAGGTGGTTCTGGCACTCGCCTCTACCCTATCACAAAAGGCATAAGCAAGCAACTTATACCTATTTTCGACAAACCGATGATATATTATCCTATTTCCGTATTAATGCTTGCGGGAATAAAGGATATATTGATTATATCTACACCTTTTGACCTTCCTGGATTCAAGCGACTACTTGGTGACGGGAAAGATCTCGGAGTTAATTTTCAGTATGCAGAGCAACCTAGTCCTGACGGACTTGCACAGGCGTTTATTATAGGCGAAGAATTTATAGGAAATGATTCTGTTTGCCTTGTATTGGGCGACAACATATTCCATGGTGCAGGATTCAGCAGTATTCTTAAAGAATGTGTCATTGATGCTGAAAAGAATAATATGGCTAGTGTGTTCGGATATTACGTCAACGACCCAGAAAGATACGGTGTAGCAGAATTCGACAAGAATGGAAACTGCCTTAGCATTGAGGAAAAACCAGAAAATCCTAAGAGTAACTATGCTGTTGTTGGACTCTATTTCTATCCAAACAGTGTTGTTGACATCGCAAAGAACATCAAACCTAGTGCAAGAGGCGAACTAGAAATTACAACAGTCAATCAGGAATATCTTAATCGCAAGAGCTTGAAAGTGCAACCTCTTCAACGTGGTTTTGCATGGCTGGACACTGGCACTCATGACAGTTTGTCTGAAGCAAGCACATTCATTGAGGTTATAGAGAAACGTCAGGGGTTGAAAGTCGCCTGTCTTGAAGAAATCGCTTACAGACAAGGTTGGATAGACCTTCAGCAACTAATAGACGACGCTAAGCTGATGCTAAAAAATGAATATGGCAAATACTTAATGGAGCTTGCCAGCAACCAATAATAAAACAAGATAATATAAATTAATGCGGTTAATGTAACATACATATTATATGATGTCATTAACTGCATTATTATTTCACGATGCTTCAACACCATCTTGTGCATCGGGAATAACATCAGGGGTAAAATTCATTATATCCTGCTTAGAAGGATTTACTGATGCACTCAGCAACGATATGTTCTCTATAATTTGAATGTCTTTTATTTGTGGTTTTATATAGTTCTTCTTCATTATCGGTTATTTATTATTCTCAATAATCAGAAATGCTTATTTCATTATTTTCCTTCCATTGATAATGTAAATTCCGTGTTGGAGTTGTCTACTATCGTCACAATTCATTTTCACACCATCCAGACTGTAAATTTCATTTTTCATGTGCCTATCAGCATACGGAGTGTTTATCATAGTAACTTCACCTTCGTCATATATCAATTTCATCAACGTATTATCAAGTTGCTCTTTATCAGAAGTAAAATACCATCTATAAGGAGATATATAGACATGCTTCGTATTGCAGCATTTGCATATTTGATCTCCCTGAAAAATATATGAATCTTTCATTCCGATATTTTCACTCTTATACAATCCGTGAATAGTAAGTTCACCAACATTATACATACATTCTCCTTCACCATTAAAATCTAGCATTACATTATTGACAACATAGGTACTTGAATTGAACGTTCCCTTGAGTAGATAAGGCGTATTGGCTTTAATAATATCATCATCGCTCAATTCTGTAAATATGATTTTATAATCTGTATAATCAGTTGGAAGATAAACATGAGCATTGGCACCAAAAACATTCTTATAATTAGGTATATCAAATGGGACAATAAATGTATTGACTTCATCATCATTCAACGTTCTAGCTAATTTAATACTAACTACAACAGGACTTATTTTGTCTAAGTCTCTTTTTTCATCAACAAGGATTATAGGGTAATTCATCCTACATATCTGCACATTTAGACTGTTTTTTAGTATCGCTGGATAAAAAGTATAATCAATATTGTTATAATAAACAAGGTCCTTTCCACCTACATTTATTTTCATGTCATCGCCAGAACCGACAAATTTCACGTAACAAGAACTATCAAAAGTCTTCTTTAGGTACGTAAACGAACTATTATCATTGTTTGGTGAAGAACTTAAAAATCTACTACCGAAGTTAAGATTCATAAGTCCCCATTGACCATTTATCTTACATAATTTCCATAGGTTACTGTAACCTATAGACTTATTTTCAGTTATACTTAAATTTTCAACTCGCTTAAATTGATAAAGAGAATCATCATCAATTACATGCCATCCGTCAAATGTATAGCATATATTTGTTACAGGGTTGAATCCGCGCAGAGTATAAATCTTTCCGTCGACAAGTTCTGTTTCGCTATTGATTTTTTGAATACCGCTTGATTCAGCAAAACAATTAAGTGATAGTAAAATTAAGAATAGTAGTAATTTTAGTTCATGTTTCATGATTATTTTAATCTTTTTATTCTAAAGCGATGCAACACCATTTGGTTACCTTCAGTAAGACTGCCATTCCTGGAACATCTTTCAATAAGTAATAGTTTTTATTTGCCCTAACAAGCTTACCAGAAAGTCCCTGCAATGGACCTCGTTTCACCCTTACGAGAGTGCCTGTCTTTAGGTGTGCCTGTTCTTCACTAATAAACTTTTTAAGCAGTATATCAGGATTGCACATCATCATAAACTCGTCCATTTGTCTTGCAGGTATTTCGCAATATCTCTTGTCAATCTTGCTTACCGTGATGACACTCATCTTAATGTTTGAAGAACTGATAATTTTCTTGATATCAGCATCATCCTTGGTCTTTTTGAGAAATATAAGGTTTTTCACTACTGGACGCAAAATATGCTTTATTTTGTGCTCACAATCTTCTTCATCAACATACTCCTGTGGAATAAATGTCTCAAGACCATTATCCACTAAATACTCCTCAACCTTTTTCTGACTGAAACCATATAATTTTATTGCATACCAAGGATAATGATGTTGTTCGTCTTCGCCAACAGCATTAGTCTGTGCGTCAACATCTTCCATATTGGCAGATTCTATATTCTTATCTTTGTCCATGGTATGCAATAAAAAAATTAGAATTCACTTGTGAAGTGGAACTTTATATTTTTAAAGTCTTGCTGTGCCATACTCAGCACATAGCCACTATCCGCCAAGAACACATCTCTACCTTCTGTATCCTTAGCCATATATTGATATTTTCTCTTTTTAAAATTGTCTAGTTCCTCGGTATCATCAGACTCTACCCAGCAAGCCTTGTGCAGATGTACTGGTTCCCAACGACATTTTGCATTGTATTCATGTTCCAGACGATACTCAATTACCTCAAACTGCAACTGTCCTACAGTACCGACAACACGTCTGCCGTTAAACTGATTTACAAACGACTGAGCTACACCCTCATCCATAAGTTGCTCTATACCCTTCTGAAATTGCTTACTCTTCATCGGGTCATTATTCTCGATATATTTAAACAATAACGGAGAGAAACTTGGCAATCCACGGAAGTGAAGTATTTCGCCTTCTGTAAGTGTATCTCCAATCTTGAAAATACCATTATCTGGCAAACCTACAATATCACCAGGATAAGCCTCTTCAACTGTATTCTTGCGTTGAGCCATGAACTGTGTAGGAGAAGAGAATCTTACCGTCTTTCCTTGACGTACATGCAGATATGGCTGATTTCTAACAAACTTTCCCGAGCATACTTTACAGAATGCGATACAGCTTCTATGATTAGGATCAATATTAGCGGTAATCTTGAATATGAATCCAGTAAACTTAGGTTCGGTAGCTTCCACCAGTCTCTCTTCAGCTTGTGTTGGGCGAGGACTTGGGGCGATGTCTACAAAACAGTCAAGTAATTCCTGAACACCGAAATTATTAAGTGCAGATCCAAAGAATACAGGCGCAACTTCTGCGCTTCGGTAAGTTTCTTTCTCGAATTCAGGATAAACACCATTAACCAATTCCAAATCTTCACGAAGTTGTTGGGCCTCACGCTCTCCTACCTGTGCGTCAAGTTCTTTTGATGCTACGTCAACAGCCACCTTTTCTGTAACTCTCTGTTTATTTGGAGTAAACAAATTCAACTGTTGCTCATAAATATTATATACACCCTTAAAGCGTAGTCCTTGACCGATAGGCCATGACAATGGGCGAACCTTAATACTAAGTTCTTCTTCTAGTTCATCAAGCAAGTCAAAAGGATCACGACCTTCACGATCCATCTTGTTGATGAATATGATAACAGGAGTATTGCGCATACGGCATACTTCCATCAATTTTCTTGTCTGTGCCTCAACACCTTTTGCGCCGTCAACTACGATAATAGCAGAATCAACCGCAGTAAGAGTTCTATATGTATCTTCTGCGAAATCCTGGTGTCCTGGAGTGTCAAGGATGTTCACCTTATAGGTTTCACCTGTCTCACCATCAGGGAGATAGTCAAACTCCATTACAGAAGTTGAAACAGAGATACCACGCTGTTTCTCTATATCCATCCAGTCAGAAGTAGCAGTTTTGCGAATCTTATTATTCTTTACTGCCCCAGCAACCTGAATCTGTCCACCAAACAGAAGAAATTTTTCGGTAAGAGTTGTCTTACCAGCATCTGGGTGAGATATTATGGCGAAAGTTCTTCGCCTCTGAATTTCATTCATGAATAAAATCTAATATATAATTTTTTAAATACAGACCGACAACATTGTTCCTATTATCACGCCTTGAGCATATTGCCAATGCATTTCTTTAGACTGTCAGTCCAATAAGGTATCTTAATACCAAAGGTTTCCTTTAGTTTAGTTTTGTCAAGAACTGAATAAGAAGGGCGTTTAACTGGAGAAGGAAATTCATCACTGTGACAAGGTTGTATGTCGCATTTCGTATTTCCTGCCAGCGCTGCTATTTTTATAGTGAAGTCATACCAAGAGCATACTCCCTCATTGCTGAAATGATATATACCATCATTACCTTCATACTTTCTGTTTTCAACAATATCGAATATCACTAAAGCTAGATCTCCTGCGTATGTAGGCGTACCACATTGGTCAAATACCACCTTCAGTTCAGGCTTAGTAGCTGTAAGGTTCATCATTGTTTTAACAAAGTTTCTGCCATACTCTGAGTAAAGCCATGAAGTACGTATAATGATATATTTTGCTCCGCTCTTCTGTATATTCTGCTCTCCATGAAGTTTTGTTAAACCATATACTCCAGTAGGAGTACCTTTTTGGTCTTCTTTACAAGGAACGTTGTATGGGTCACCGCCAAATACATAGTCTGTACTGACGTGAACAAGCAGTCCACCAACTTCCTTCATGGCGATTGCCAGATTTTTAGGAGCCGTTGCGTTAAGTGTTTCAACTATTTCACCAGCATTTTCAGCAGCGTCCACGTTGGTCCATGCCGCACAGTTAATGATACATTCTATACTGTTTTCAGCTACAGCCTTCCTTATATCCTCAATATTTGTGATATCTAATTTGTTATATCCATCACAAACATCAGTGAAAATATAATTATCATTGCTGTTTTTTGCTATGAGTTGAATCTCATTACCCAACTGTCCGTTAGCCCCTGTTACTAAAATATTCATTTTTTCTATATTAACTTATAGCATGCCGCCTCGCCCAACACGAGAAACAGACGCGCTGCATGTTAAATATCATTTTTTATTCGTCTTCTCCAAAATCAAGGCCTTCTTTTTCATCCTTGATATAATAATCGCTGAGTAAACCAATAAAGATTGAAATCTCCTTTATCGCATGTTCTGTTTCAGGAGTTATTTCCTTCTTCTGCATACGCAGCATCATAATACCATAAAGTGCATCAAAACATGTTTCTATCTCATTCACGTCCTTATCGCCTCTATTGCGCAATTCCACAATAAACGGCAACACTTTATAATATTCTGCACTATAAATAGGAAACTTATTACTTAGAAGCATTCTTTTGTGCAAGTCAGCCATATCCTTTACAACAATTGTATTGATATTCAGATGCCCTTGCTCACGCTTACCCTCCTCGTTAATCATTCTGACAAGATTACCAAACCAATCCAGTTCTTCCTCTTTCTGCTCTTCAGTATAATCAGTAAACTTACTTACATAAGCCTTTCTTATGAGTGGAAGCGAGCATCCCATAGCTCGTATCATATCCTCTACCTGCCACATATAGAGTAAATATTCGGCAATGGATGTCTTTCTTAATTCCTTAGCTATAAACATGTCGTAAAATTATTATGTTATCCAATACGTCGGCATCAAGCCAACTCTGGGAGATGATATAAATTGAAAATAGTTCCGATAAGAGCGATTATAGAGAATATTATTACCACACTTCCAATAATCTTATTGATTATCAGAATTCCGTTATCGTCAAACTTGGATCTTACCTTGTCTACAAGCCAAGTCAGTCCATACCACCATAGTAGTGCACCAAAGATAACGCTAGAATATCCTATGCACATCTCTACAGGATGATCCGGAATAACAAAAGAGAACAATGCAAACAGCATCATAAAGAATGGCACAATAAGCACATTAGAGAAAGTAACAAAGAATGCTGTTATAGCATTATGAAGCAACGATCCTCTACCTGCTCCACCGCCAGGATGTGCTTTCTCCATAGGATTACTACGATAACTATAAATACCAAAAGCAAGCAACAGTATTCCACCGAAAATCTGCAAATAGAATTTTGTCTGCTGATTGCTTACAATATCCATAACAAAACTCATTCCCACACCTGTGAGAATGGCGTATATCAGGTCGCTCACTGCTGCGCCCAATCCTGTAACAAAACCATACCAACGTCCTTTCTTGAGGGTACGATTTATACATAAGATACCTACTGGTCCCATTGGGGCCGACGCAAGTATACCAATCAGAATCCCCTTTAAAATGAGTTCCAATATATTTATTTGAAAAGGAAATGACATGCCCATATTAGTCTGCAAAGTTACTGCAAAGCATTGAATTTTCCAAAAAAAAGCAGTTATATTTTATTTCACATTATATACAGAAGCATATATAGCATCTGTTTTCAGTATATATAGCAACATCCGGAATACAAAAAAGGCATGAATAAATAATTTATCCACACCTTTAATATAATATATTAATGCTTTATTTTTCAGATAGTTCCCAACCTACAGCACTTGCACCGAGAACGGCTGCGCTTGAGCCTTCAAGCCCACTGATAAGGAACTTTGCCTTGTTTTTGAAAATCTTCAATACACGCTCATTATAACTCTTTACCAACGGTTTCATCAGCAAGTCACCCGACTTTGTCAGTCCACCAAAGAATATGAATGCCTCTGGACTAGAGAACACAGCGAAGTTGGCACAAGCCTCTCCTAGCATCTCACCAGTAAATTCATATACTTTATTGGCCAACTTGTCACCCTTGGATGCCGCAATACTTACATCAAGAGAAGTGATATCCTCTGCCTTAAGAGCTCTCAGTAAAGAGTTTTCATCTGTCTTTTCAAGAAATTCACGAGCAGTTCTTGCCACGCCAGTAGCAGAGCAATATGCCTCCAGACATCCCTTTCTTCCACAACCGCATATACGACCATTATCAGGGCGCATTGTTGTATGACCAAGTTCACCTGCGAAACCATCACAACCATAAACCATCTGTCCGTTGATAACGATACCAGAACCTACACCTGTGCCAAGAGTGATAACAATAAAGTTTTTCAGTCCTCTTGCTACGCCATAAGTCATCTCACCGATTGCAGCAGCATTAGCGTCATTTGTAAGACCAACAGGAATATTATTAAGTTTCTTACTGAACATTTCTGCCAATGGAACGACACCATTGTGTCCCCATGAAAGATTTGGAGCGAATTCTATGGTACCCTTATAGTAGTTGCCATTTGGAGCACCGATACCCATAGCCTTGATCTTGTCAAGTCCTCCTACCTGTTCAATGATAATCATCAATGCTTCGATAGAGGCATCTACATAGTCTTCTACCTTATCATATCCCTGTGTTTTTATAGCTATTTGAGCCTTTATTTCACCACGAGAATCAACAATTCCAAATACAGAATTGGTTCCTCCAAGATCTAAACCGATTACATACGGTTTAATGGTTTCATTTGAATTCATGTTTTTCTATTTAATTGTTAGTTATTTAATGCTTTGGGTTAGTCGCCAATCGAGATTTATTTGTCATAAAACTATATGATTGCATCCGTGCAAAGATATTGATTTTATACCATACACGCAAATTTTCAATGAGAATAATTGCTGAAAATCATTCTGAACTGAAATCCGCTACCATGTGGCGATACATGCTATACATACGAGTTCGTGACACATAACCTTCCAGTTGACCAGTTATATTAACAACAGGAAGATAGTTGCAGTTAGCCTTTTCAAACTTGTGCATCACGTCTATCATCTTGTCCTCTTTAACGAGTGTTGCTGGGACAGGTGTCATAATGTCTTTCACTGTAAATCTGGTGTACAGTTCATTACGAAACATGATATGTCGTATCTTGGTGATATCAATCTCTCCAAGCAAATCTCCTGCTTTATCAAGAACAGGTAAAAAACTTGTATGACTCTTGCTTATGTAGGTTATCAACTGGCCCAACTGCATATCAGGAGTTACAGAAGTAAACTGTCTGTCAATGATGCTGTCAAGACTCATCAATGTCAATATAGACTGGTCTGTATGGTGTGTGAGTAACTTTCCTTCACGTGCCAATCGCATACCATAAATACTGTGAGGTTCAAATATGTTTATCGTAAGATAAGCACTGATACACACTATCATCAACGGAATAAACAATTGGTATCCACCAGTTAGTTCTGCTATAAGGAATATACCCGTAAGCGGAGCGTGCATCACTCCTGCCATCACTCCTGCCATACCCATAAGCGTGAAGTTCTTCTCTGGTATATATGTTCCAATTTGATACATATTCCATACACGAGCGAAGAAGAAACCAGCAAAACCTCCGATAAAAAGTGATGGAGCAAATGTACCTCCACAACCTCCGGCACCGTTAGTAGCTGATGTTGCAAAAACCTTTGTCAGCACCACCAATCCTATATATAGCACAAGCAATTCTCTATGACCATAAAATAGAGAGCCATTCATCACTTTACCCCAGTCAGCGATTGTACTCCCATCAAGCAATACATTTACTGCACTATAGCCTTCACCATATAATGACGGGAAGATGAAGATCAGACTACTAAGCATCACTCCACCCAGAATAAGTTTCACATAAGTATGGTTTTTCAAACGAGCAAACACGTTTTCACATACTGTCATGGTCCTCATGAAATACAATCCCACGATACCACAGAAAAGCCCCAAAAGAATACATGGCGGTACACGCTGTATCACCCAAGCGTTGTCCATGTGAAAGGTAAACAATGATTCACTTCCTACAAATACATAGGTAAAGCATGTTGCAGTGACACTAGCGATAAGAATAGGCAGCAGCGAAGCCATTGTCAAGTCTAGCATCAGCACCTCAAGTGTAAAAACCAGTCCGGCTATCGGAGCCTTGAATATACCAGCAATGGCAGCAGAAGCACCACATCCCACAAGCAGCATTACAGTTCTAGGATCCATCTTAAACAATTTGCCAAGATTACTTCCTATTGCTGAACCAGTAAGCACAATAGGTGCCTCAGCACCTACCGAACCACCAAATCCAATCGTTATACTTGATGCTATTACCGACGACCAGCAGTTGTGCCCTCTAAGTCTTGAACTCTTTGTGGCAATGGCATAAAGTACTCGTGTGATACCATGTGAAATATTGTCTTTAACAATATATCTCACGAAAAGTGACGTGAGATATATACCTACAATAGGAAACAGTAAGTAAAGCCAGTTGTATGTTGTGTGGTCAAATCCTGCAGTTAGCAAATGCTGTATTTCCTTGATTATGCAATGCAGGATATAACCGGCAACAGAAGCGAAGAAACCAATAACAAACGATAAGATGAGTGTCATCTGCCTGTCAGACAGATGTTCTTTTCTCCACTTCAATATTTTTTCTGTTTCCAAAATTATTTTGTCTTTCTTTATTTGCGTTTTCCTATAACTTTATTTTCTTATGATAGCAACTTCTCCGTCTTTTCCCAATTTGATGATAGAGCTTGGAGTGTGTGGTTTGTGCTCTTGTCTGCGAGTCCAGCAAACATAGTCTACAGCATTGAGTATTTCCTCGCTGATGTCACAATAGTTAGCAGCAGCAGATTCGCCACTTACGTTGGCACTAGTACTTACGATTGGTTTCTGAAACTTATAGCATAGTTCCTTGCTAAATGCTTCCTGTGTAATGCGCATTGCGAGACTTCCGTCTTCGGCAATCAAATTATCAGCTACATTAACAGCGTCATCAAGAATAATTGTTGTTGGCTTTACAGCTGTTTCAACGAGTTCCCATGCAACCTTAGGCACATTTCTGAAATATCTCTGCATTCGGTTGTCTGAATCAACAAGGCAAATTAGAGCCTTAGAATCGTCACGTTGCTTAATCTCATAAACTTTAGCTACAGCCTTTTCGTTAGTAGCATCACATCCTATACCCCAAACAGTGTCTGTAGGATAAAGAATTACTCCGCCATGTCTCATACATTCAATGGCATTCTTAATGTCTTCCTGTTGTGTCATCTTTTTATTTATAAATCTTTTCAAGCGCAAATATAGAGTAAAAAGTTTGAACTGCCAAATTACTTCCAAATTATTTTGCCACTAGAAAAATAATGAAATTATTAATATTCTCTTTAAAATTCCCGTTTATTCAAGCGTGAATGTTTTGTCTCGCATCCCATTCAGAAAAGCCTTTGCATCCATTCTCTTTTTACCTGCCATTTGAAGTTCCATGATCTCTAATCGACAGTCACTGCACATCACATAGAGGGAGTTTTTCTCCTTGAATACCGTTCCAGGTTTTACATCATCATGGATATCAGTTTTAGCTGTTTTGAAAATCTTCAGCACCGAAGTTTTGTTGTCTTCAGTCATATTTGTCCATGTTCCAGGATAAGGACTTAAACCGCGCACGAAGTCATATACTTCCTTTGCTGTCTTATTCCAATCTATTTGACATGTTTCCTTGAATATTTTAGGAGCTGAGTTTAATTCTTTGCCGTCTGAATCTGCAAACTGAGCCTGTTCCATAGCGTCAACATTTCCGTCGTTAGCCACAATCATGTCGATGGTTTGCTTTGCTGCCTCAGCACCAAGTTTCATCAAACCTTCATACACGTATTCAACGTCTGCTTCGTCAGGAATTGGGAAATGCTTCTGCATAATGATCTTACCCGTATCTATATCTTTGTCTAGAAAGAATGTGGTAACTCCAGTTTCAGTTTCTCCATTGATTATAGCCCAGTTTATAGGTGCTGCACCACGATATTGTGGCAACAATGCAGCATGAACATTGAACGTACCGAAGCGTGGCATATCCCACACCACCTCTGGAAGCATACGGAAAGCAACAACTACCTGCAAATCAGCTTTATATGATTGCAACAACTCTACGAATTCAGGGTCTTTCATCTTCATAGGTTGCAGAATCGGTAGATTATGCTCCATCGCATATTGCTTCACTTGTGAAGATTGCAGTTGATCCTGATGTCTTCCCACGGCTTTGTCAGGTTGTGTCACAACAGCAACAACATTATATCCGCCTTCAACAAGGTTTTTCAATGATTCCACCGCAAATTCCGGTGTACCCATAAATATGATTCGTAAGTCTTCCTTTTTCATCTATTTCTATTTTATACCGCAAAATTAATAAAAATACTTCGGTTTATTATTATTATCCTCAAAAAAGTTAAATTAACGACCTAAGAACTGACTCTTTTGGGCTCTATTCATAAACTTAGGGATTTAATAATTCCACGCATATTTTTTTAGCAACCCAAAAGAGGAAGAATCTTGTATCAGCCACTCTCCTAGATGTAGTCCTGACTACCCATTGAACATTAGTTTTATTAATAAAGTTGTATACTGCAAAGATATAAATTCTTTTTCACTTAACATGCTTTGCTTAAACAAATTCCGCCTTTTCATTAATTTGTTGCCATAAAAAGATGACTACTAAAGCTATAAAATAGGTAATACTTACCAAGTTTAAATTTGCAAAATATATACAAATTCTATATTATTTTCCCCAAATATTTGTCACACGATCCTCTCTAATAAAGCTTTATGCCATAAGTCAAGTAATGAAACCCGTTGAGTGATGACAATCAAAAATATTTTTTTATTTTTGATTTTTCGATGCCGTTTCCTACATGTTTTTAACAAACGCATTGTTATACAATACGTTAGATGATGTATATAAGTCCGTTCTTATACATTTTAGAGAGTGATTAGGGCCTAATCACTCTGTTATCCTACATGCTTTGCAGAGTAATAAGGGCCTTATTACTCAAAGGCGCACCGAAAAAGGTGATTTTATATTTGCTGAACTTCATTCATTTTTGACTATGATTAGGATTGGTATACACATTTGTAGTTATACATTCTGAAACACTATACATACTTTTTAAACTGTTACTGATACACTTTACTTATTCTAAAATCCTTTACAGCAAAGATTGATATAGAGAAATATTGTTACAAACCAGTTTGATATGTATATTTTTCTTACAAAGAGAAATGAGATTTATATATTTACTATCCCCATGAAAGACATCACTGTTATTTGTTTTACAACTGGAAACACGACCTAATCATACAACAAAAAAATCGATTTTCGTATTGCGATTTGATCAAAATCCATCGTTTTACGTACAAATACGTGCTTATAATGTAGGAAGCATGTAGGAAAGATGTAGGAAAAGGAACTAACATACATGGGATAATGTATTGAATAGCAACAATTTAAGTAAAAGATGTAGGTAATGTAGGTTATTTTTCTTTTTTTCTGGAATATTTTTCAATTTAGGGGGTAACATTCTCCATAAATAGCCCATGATTCTAAGTCATTTCACACCTGCTCTATTAAAAATTATTATTTAAATTACATTGATTTTATTGACATTTTTTTATTTCACGAATATTTAGCTGCGCTCGGCATAGCTCAAGTAAACTTGGCTCCGTCTTCGTTTGCTTGCTCTTTCATTAACCTAAAATGTAATATAAACGGCATTGTCTCCCGCAGATTACGCAGATTTACGCAGACAAAAGACAGATTAGATAAATGGATCTGTTAAAGCATATGGCGCAGAGAAAGACAGTTGCAACACTGGAAAGATATTTAGTTCATGCCGTTGTATTTTGTCTGCGTAAATAGGAACTGAGCCTAAACTCTTAAATTAAACTTTAGAACAAAGCTCTATAATAACATGCATACAGCAGTAACAAAAAAAGTCCTCAGTAATAATACTGAGGACTTTGCGGAGAGAGAGGGATAATGAATCCTTGCTCTCGTATGCCTTTTATTTATCTGATAACCAGCATAATGCCGATTTTACATATTCCTTCTATTTATTAATTATAATACATAAGCACTTTTAATTGTTTTTTGAGCTGCTCTAGCATTTCCACCTCTCTGTATATTCCTGGAGGATCCTTACGGGAATCTGATTCTCGGTGGCGATTCTTTGCCAATCACGAATAGTGTCCTTTACCTGGGAGATGATGCCGGAGGCTTCCGTGGCATCAAGCATATAACTCTCGCAGGAATCCTGCAGGACATTGATGTCTGAGTTTTCTGTGTCTTTATTGATGAGTAAACACTGGTATGTCTGAGTGGAAGGATTGATGTCGTAGGCAGGAGAAAGCGTCCAACCCTTCGGAGTGAGGATGAAACCGTGATTACGGAAATGGTCATCTGTATTACCGAAAAGCACGTTGAAAGCTACACGGCGATAGAGTTCGCGGAGGTTCTGCTTTACATCGGTACAACCCTGAAGGATAAAGTCTGCGATGTCAAGATAACCGTTGCCAGTGACAGCTCCGTCGCCATCACTGAGACCGAGAAGCGACATCGATGATGCGAAGTGCCGGCACTTGCCGTTGGGAGTTCTGTCGAAACGCTCCGACAAGAGCAGATGGCGGTTTTTATTTATTGGTATCACTCGAGTTTCTGCCACATTGATGCCAGCCTTACGAGCCATTATATGCGCAAAATGCTCTATCAGTTCAGTGTCGTTAAGATCCTTCTTAGAAGGAAACTTTGCTACAAAGAGTTTTCCATCGGTATCCACGACATTGGCTTTAGGACGCGCACCACCGAGCGACGAACCCGGATCCACCAGTTGGTCCAGCCAACGCTGTTCGGGCAATTCATTGCGCTCTTCTGCCGTTTCTATTTCAAGACAGGCGTCACACAGAGCACGAAGACTCTCCAATGGCGGCACGCTGTATCTCTTCTCTGCATTAATGAAGTCACCATTTTCCTCCTTACTATATCTGATACCACCCATACGGGTAAAATCCTCAATACCCACAAGGTAGTCGTAATTGCTGAGTTGGCGTACAGATCTGCCTTCCTCCATTGCCGCTATACGCTCACGACGATTGAGCAACAGTCGTCCCCATCTGTCAGGAAACGAATCCTTCACAAAGCCAAACACGTCATTACCCTCACGAGGATGCTGAGGACCACGCACATTCATTACGTCACCGCTGAGGATGATGCCACCATGCCCTTTCAACCATTTGCGCGAAAAATCGAAGGAAAAATGATCATTTCCCCTCACACGCTCGTATGAAAGTTCACCTATCAGTTCCTTCTCGCCAAGGAAATCAAAGTCGGCATATACATATATTTTCTCCATATTGTTATAACGCTCCCCTTCGGGGGTTACTTTAATAATTCCATATCCTGCAGATCCCTTCCCAATGGGTCGGCACCGGCAATGAGTTTTATATCGTTCTCTAGGTTGAGAGCAAACAGCAAACGGGCATAGATACCCATCGAAACCGTAGGATCACCATGTTCTACCTTCGCCACTGTGCGACGCGTGATAGTGGCGCGGTCGGCCACATCCTGCATCGACAGATGTCTACGCTTACGAGCCAGCATAATCTGCTCTCCCATAATGGTCAGACACTGACTCACCTGACGAGGCATTATCTTACCAAATGTCTTCTTTGTCATAACAACAATGTATATTATAGTGCACAAATATATATATTATTGTTTACTATAACGCACATTTTATCGAAAATACATGGATATTTAACATAAAGGAGGCATTTCAGAGGTATTTTTCGCTTTTCTCGAGTTTATATGATTACACGATTTCTGAACGACTCTTTACCAAGTAGGTAGCCTAATACGCAGTTGATTAAATCAACTTAAGATTCCTCATTGTTTTTTTCAAGGGAAAAAAGAGCATGCTCATGAGGAGTTTTAAGGCATCATTGCACGCAAAAAAGAAGTAATTTATCCCTTTATATTCCAGCTCATGCAGTTGAAAGCACCACCAAATTTTTTGATAAGGATTGGAGCCTTGACTTGCACCACGGGAATATTGAAAAGAGAAGATAGACACTCGTGGGCAGAAGCGTCAGACAATAAATTCAACTTAGGAACTACTATCACCTTGGAGGTCTGCAGGAAGTTGATATACGCCCAAGAATAGTCTGAAATATAAGGTAATTCCAACTCATTCACGTTATATCCTTTTTGTTCCAATATGTTGTAAAGACGCTCGGCAAATGGTGCATTAAACTTAGAGTAATTGTCGGTGAGAAGTTCACGATCTTTTATGTATCTCACCATACCGTCAGTGTGTCCGCAAGGATCTTCATCGGGATCGTACCATGGCACTATCAGCACCTCACTTTGGAAAGCATCCTCCAATCGTTTGATGAGGACACTACGCTTGATGTTCTTGTTTTCAGTGAAGATCTTGTCTGTCACGATGACGTGGTAAGACGTCTTCACCATGTTGCCACCATCAAGAGTGATGTCGCTCAAATTTACCAGACACTTATCATCAATGCCTAGATGGCTCCAAGGTTTCTCTACCTCCGTTCTATAGCGACGCAAGTTAGGCTTGTCAAGATAATTAGGGAAATATCTGTATTTCACGAATCTATCTTCCGCCACCTGCAAAGGCATATAGTCGCGACACCAATAGTCCTCTGTATCATGGAGCACGCCCACCTCTATGCCATACTGTTCCAGCACAGCTTTCATCCGCTTAAAAAACTTGCCACAATAGCTCTCCAAGCAGTTAGAGAAGTATACCTTATTTGTTTCGTTGGAGAGTAGCATTGTCTTTTTTCCTTTTTTCGATATGGAGATAATATTGAGTTTTTTTCTTATTGCCGGGAATTTGATAGTCGTATCGTTCAATAGGCTTATCGTTCTGCATGAATTTGTCATCTTTCACATACCTTGCATCATAGAAAGCATAGGGGTTATTTGCCATGGTGTAAGTTTTCTTATACCCCGGCTTATCATCCTTCAGTTTTGGCTCACCAATCTTTCTTGTGAATGAGGTAATCTCAGCTTTATTCCTTGCGTCTTCAGGAAGCAATTCCAGCTGCAGATAATTATCATTGTCAGTATAACTGAAAAGAGTTGAATAACAATCCCAAGGACCTGCAACAAGTTTATCTTCCTTACCTTCCTCAATCATAAGCAGAGAACGAACCAATATGCCACCACCTTCACCATTTTCTTTATCGACCAGAGTTCCTTCAAAGCAGATATCCAGACCGCTGGCATGGAGCAGAAACTGTCCACCCTTCGTGCATGCGCGTGGATACACAAAAGGCTTTGGCTCATTCTTTTCATTATAAACCAAGTCTTTATGGCATTGGCAATAATAATAGAACTCGATCTCAAGGAATCGGAATTCAATATTCCCTTTCTTGAAACAAAATCTATAGAAAAGACCTTTTGCAATCTCTTCAAAGACGCCTTGGGCATCTTCTTCTTTCTTTATTAATTTTACCTTGCCAAGAAGGTCTTCTAATTCTTTCATAATTATGATTATATTTATTTTATTC
>Ga0183099_1000324_pt1 | contig 37546 bp, 32 predicted proteins | sample Biomet1_FD_127788 | JGI IMG/M metagenome (GOLD analysis project Ga0183099, IMG submission 127788) | Microbial communities from bioreactor (seeded with anoxic lake sediment) at LBNL, California, USA - Biofuel metagenome 1 | ecosystem: Engineered > Bioreactor > Anaerobic > Unclassified ... | reverse complement strand
GGCTTCTACGGCCACCACGCTCTGAGAAGGGGTTCTGAAAAAAAGAATCATATCACTTTAAGTATATATGGGTTATTATAATTCTGATGAATTATTTTCTATTTTGCATGCAAAGTTACACAAAACCCTCGGGCTGTGAAAGAAATGTGTTTATTATTTGTGAGTTATACTATTCATATAGTTATTTTTTAATTATGATGTACGTCAAAGTAATATTATGATGTACATCATAATATATGTTTGATGTATATCAAAAGGGTGCTTAGATATACATCAAAATAGAAATGATTCTAATATAAATTTAAAATCTTCGGTAAATGAATTCTACTTTATGCTTGTAGTTTAAATTTGGCTAATACAGGTTTTGTTTTTCGCTTTTGAATAAATAGACTATTCTTGCATATTAAAAAAGCGGGCATTCCTGAAACTTTAAAAATATAAGATTTATTAATAAGTAAAATTGCTTAACCTACACCTCATTTGACGATTTGAATGTTTGTTTCTTTTAAATTGGATGTTTTAATAACGTCAATTCTTTGTTTTTTTAAATAAATGCGGTAATAAACTTTTAGTTTGATGAAATAATGAAAAAAATGAATGATTTATATTTCTAAAAAAAACACTATGTTTGCGCAGGGAAACGTTAAAGAGTCTTTTAAGAATTAAATTATCACATAATGCCTGTAACTAAAAACTATTTGAAAGTTGTTTTCGCAAGTTCGCTGTTTTTTTCTTTTTTATCTACATCGTGCATAGACAATACTTATGATTTAAGTAAAGATATTGATTTAAAAATTCATGTAGGAGGGAATGCGCTTGCAATGCCTATTGGCAACACAGATTATATTAAGCTGAGTAAAATTATAAAAGCTGATGAATCGGATGTTATACATCTTAATGGAGGTGAGTATTCTTTGTATAAAGAGGGGACGGTTGATCCGGTTGAAATAAAAATAAACAGTGTTTCTCCAATAAGTATAAGCCCAATTACTTTGCCGTTGATTGACTTTGGAACTGCAGGATTGGCAGGAAGAACATCTACCATTGGTAGTATAGACTTTGCCGTACCTACTACTTCTACTTCGTTCGAACTTGTACATCGTAGCATTCCTACTGAGGTTTCTTCTATAAAGAAAGTGATATTTCCTTCTGCCTCACCGATAAAAGCTACAATAAAATACGCATTCTCAGGAATACCTTCCGGTGCTTTGGTAAATCTGAATAATCTGAAACTGAAGTTTCCTGATTATTTGGTTTCCTCGCAGCTAAATTCCAGCAATGAACTAGTTCTAAATGAAACAGCATCTTCTGAGTTCTCCAAAGATATCTATATTACTTCTTTCAATTTCTCAAATGAAAGTGGTGGGGCATCGACTATAAATAATAAGATACTGGATGTTGTTAAAAATATAACTCTTTCCGGTGGTATATCTCTTTCAAATGTTGATTACTCTCAGTTAAAAGGAAATGTGTCACTTGCTACTTCTGTGCAGATTAGTCCTGCAACAATATCCGAAATTGAAGGAATAGTAGATCCTTCCATTAGCATAAATCCAAAACCGGTTTCTTTTGAAATTCCGGAATTTCTTGAAGATAAGGACGTGAAAATGGATGTGGTGAATCCTATGATTAATCTCACAGTTACAAATAGTACTGATATTCCAGTAATTATCTCAGGTCTTTTAAAAGGATATAGAGATGGAACGGAGTTAAGTGAAGTTGCAATTCAAGGAACAACCAGCAATCCTATAACCATTGATGCCAATGCTAAAACAGTGATCTGTTTATCTAGAACAGGTGAAGGTGGTCCTGCTGGCAGTAAAAACTATAAAATTGCAAATTTAAACGATTTGATAGAGACAATTCCTAATCATATCCGGTTTGTAATGAATGCCCGGGCCGATCAAACTACATCCCATAGAATACAGTTAGGTAAAAGTTATAATGTAGGCATGAATTATAGCGTGGAGGTTCCGTTTAAATTTGGTTCTGGATTATCAATCGTATATAATGATTCGATTGATGGATTTAATGATGATATCAAAGATTTGAATGTAAAGTCATTAACTGTAACAGCTACAGTAGAAAACACTATACCATTGGCTCTGCAACTAAATGCTACTACGGTAGGAATTAATAAAAATGCGGGAGCATTGCCAGGTGTCTCAGTAAAGATTACAGGTGATATTAAATCATGTGCTGCAAATGGAGGGGTTCAGGAATCTCCGATAACTATTGAACTGACGGAAACAACGGATGGAGCGATTAAGAATCTGGATGGTTTGTTGCTAAAAGTAACAGCTAAATCTACGGAAACAGTGAATGGCATGCCATTGAAAGAAGATCAATACATCCGCCTGAAGAATATTAAAGCAAAAGCAGCAAGTGGAATGGATTACGATTTAAATGATTAACTAACCTTGCACCGAAATAAAACAAATAGATATGAAATTGCGTTTACAAATCATTATATTGTTCCTTTTAGCCGGAGGGGCATCAACAAATATTCTGGCACAAACATTGAGTTCTTCCTATTTCCTCGAAGGGGCAACTTTTCGTCATCAGTTGAATCCTGCTTTTATGGGCGAGAGAAATTATATCAGTATACCTTTGCTTGGAAATATAAATGTAGGGACTAGCAGTAATGTTGGACTTACTGATTTTATCTATAAATACAATGATCCGGAAAGTAAATACGATCTGACTACTTTTATGAGTTCTTCTGTTTCCCGGGAGAAATTTCTTGGAAACTTAAAGACAAACAACCAGATAAATACAAATTTCGGACTTACAATTCTTTCTGCCGGATTCTATGGATGTGGTGGATTCAATACCATTGAACTTGGAGTAAAGTCTAATAGTTCGGTGAACTTGCCATACGAACTCTTTAATTTTATGAAAACCGGTATGGATCAGGATGTTTATCACATTAAAAACTTTGCAGCTAATTCAAATAATTATGTTGAGCTGGCATTGGGTCATGCACATGAGATTAATGACCGGTTAACCATTGGTGCTAAATTAAAATTCCTGGTTGGTGGTGCCAATGTTGATACTAAAATAGATCAAATGGATGTTGAACTGACTGGCGATAAATGGCAAATAATGGCTAATGGAATAATAAATACTGCTGTTGGAGGAGGGTATTATAAAATGAAAGCCGAGAATCCTGATGAGATTACTGGTTTTGATGTGGAAAATAATGTTGGTCCTGCAGGTTATGGAGCCGGAATAGATTTAGGAGCAACTTATAAAGTTGGCGATAATTTAATATTGTCTGCCTCTGTGCTCGACCTGGGATTTATCAATTGGAAAAATAGTCTTAAGGGTGCAACCCATAATAATGAACCCTTTACATTTGATGGTTTCAACAACATAGCAGTAGACCCTGAAGACGGAGATCCTAATAGTGTTGATGAACAGTTTGAAAACATGAAAGATGATTTGGAAGATATGACTAAGTTTTATGATGAAGGAAAAGTAAACCGTACAACAACGCTTGCTTCTACTGTAAACTTAGGGGCCGAATACCTGTTTTTTAATGATAAAATGTCGTTAGGAGCATTAACAACGACTCACATAAATAAGCCATATACCTGGAGTCAGGCTATGGCTTCATTGAATATGCGACCGGCAAGGTGGCTGGATGCTTCGGTTAATTATTCTTATTCAACTTTTGGTTCCAATCTTGGCTGGATGCTAAACATACATCCTAAAGGATTTACATTCTTTGTTGGGTCCGACCGAATGATAACAAATGTTACCCCTCAATACATACCAACCAATAACTTTAATACAAACATTTGTTTTGGATTTAATATCACCTTCGGGCGTTGTAGAAACTAGGTAATCTGCAGACTCTTTTCTATAATCGGTTAAATAATTTATTTAGCCGGTTTTTTTGCTTGTGCAAAATGATTGCTAAAAAAGCTAAACCAAAGTGAGATAAGGCAAAAAACGGGAACAGAATGCTTCAAATTTCGCAAAAAAGTGCCATCTTTGCAAAATGTTAGCTATAGAAGTAACGATATTAGATCTGTTGATAAAAGGATTTATCATTGGAGTAGTGGTCTCTGCTCCTTTAGGCCCCGTTGGAGTGCTGTGTATTCAACGTACTCTGAATAAAGGGCGATGGTATGGATTTGTTACCGGTTTAGGTGCATCATTAAGTGATATTGCTTATGCATTATTAACTGGTTATGGGATGAGTTTTATCTTTGACTTTATTTCTGCAAATCAGTTTTATCTGCAGCTGCTGGGTAGTATAGTGCTTTTTGTCTTTGGAGTATATACCTTCAGAAGCAATCCGGTTAATTCATTACGGCCGGCATCTCCTTCCAAAGGAACTTATTTACATAATTTTATTACTGCTTTTGCAGTAACGCTCTCTAATCCACTTATAATATTCCTTTTTATAGGACTTTTTGCACGCTTTACCTTTATTGCACCACAAATACATCTGTATGAAAAAATAGTTGGTTATTTGTCAATTGCTCTGGGTGCATTCACCTGGTGGTTTTTAATAACATTTATTGTAAGTAAGTTACGTACAAGATTCAATGTAAGAGGTATATGGGTTATTAACCGGACAATTGGAGTCGTGGTAATGGTTCTATCTGTTCTTGGATTGATGTTTACTTTCTTTGGAAAACCACTTTACTAATTAAAATAGAATATGTTTATTGCACAGAAACTTAAGCAAACTAATATTGCTGAATACCTTATATACATGTGGCAGATAGAAGATATTATTCGCGCTGCCGGATGTGATATTGATCTATTGAAATCAAACTTTATCAGCCAGTACCAGATAGATGAAGAGGAAAAAGTTAAGTTGACTCAATGGTACGATGATTTAATAGGCATGATGCGTGTTGAAGGTGTTATGGACAAGGGGCATCTGCAGATAAATAAGAATGTAATTATCTCACTTACAGATTTGCATTTACAATTATTACGTTCGCCTAAAGAACCTTTTTATGGTGCGGCGTATTATAAAGCTTTGCCTTTTATAGTGGAATTGCGTAATAAGAATAAGAATACAGAAGAGCCTGAAATAGAAACCTGTTTTGAAGCGTTATATGGCGTTATGTTACTGAAGCTTCAAAAAAAAGAAATAACTCCTGAAACAAGTAAAGCAATAGAAACAATATCGAAGTTTCTTTCGTTATTGTCAAACTACTATGAAAAGGATAGAAACGGAGAATTAAAATTAGACGATTAGTCATGAAAAATATATTGATAACCGGTGCCAATGGTCAATTAGGCAATGAAATGCGTTTGCTTTCTTCGGAAAACAATCAATACAACTATTTTTTTACAGACGTACAAGAACTTGATATTTGTGATGAACAAGCTATACAGAAGTTTGTTACAGATAACCAAATCGATGTAATTGTGAATTGTGCAGCATATACAGCTGTTGATAAAGCTGAAGATAATGCTGATTTATGCAGAAAACTAAATGCTGTTGCTCCTGGATATCTTGCAAAAGCTGCAGAAAGCAGAGGAGCTGCTATGATTCAGGTTTCAACAGACTACGTTTTTAACGGAACCAATCATATACCATATACCGAAGAAGAACCAACTTGCCCAGCTTCTGTTTACGGAAATACAAAACTGGAAGGCGAAAAGAATGTAATGAGTAATTGCTCGAAAGCAATTGTGATAAGAACAGCTTGGCTTTACTCTACCTTTGGAAATAACTTTGTAAAGACTATGATTCGACTTGGTAAGGAAAGAGAATCTTTAGGGGTTGTTTTTGATCAGATAGGAACGCCAACTTATGCGCACGATCTTGCCAAAGCAATTTATGCAGCTATTAATAAAGGTGTTGTTCCGGGTATCTACCACTTTAGCAATGAAGGGGTTTGCTCATGGTACGATTTTACACTTGCCATTCATCGTATAGCGGGAATCAGCACATGTAAAGTCAATCCTCTTCATACTGCCGATTATCCGTCAAAGGCGGCACGTCCTCATTATTCTGTATTAGATAAAACAAAGATAAAAAAGACTTTTGATATTGAAATTCCTCACTGGGAGGTGAGCTTACAAGAGTGCATAAATGATATTAATTAAACCAATATATGCTTGACGAAATAAAAAGAAGGCGTACTTTCGCTATTATCTCTCACCCGGATGCGGGTAAAACTACATTAACGGAAAAGCTTCTTCTGTTTGGAGGGCAAATTCAGGTTGCCGGGGCTGTGAAGTCTAATAAGATTAAGAAAACGGCAACATCAGACTGGATGGAGATTGAAAAACAACGTGGTATCTCTGTAACTACTTCTGTGATGGAGTTTGATTACCGCGACTATAAAGTGAATATTCTGGATACTCCTGGTCACCAGGACTTTGCAGAAGATACATTCCGTACGCTGACTGCTGTAGATAGTGTAATTATTGTTGTTGACGGTGCAAAGGGTGTTGAGGCGCAGACTCGTAAACTGATGGAAGTCTGCCGCATGAGAAATACTCCGGTAATTGTCTTTATAAATAAAATGGACCGTGAAGGACGCGATCCTTTCGATTTGCTGGATGAAATAGAATCCGAATTGCAGATTAGAGTTCGCCCGTTAAGCTGGCCTATTGAACAAGGTGCTCGTTTTAAAGGCGTTTATAATATATATGAACAAAAGCTTGATCTTTATCAACCAAGTAAACAGGTTGTTACAGAAAAAATAGAGGTTAGTATTGATAGTGAAGATCTGGATAAGAATATAGGGAAACCTCTGGCAGATAAACTTCGTACAGACCTTGAACTGATTGATGGAGTATATCCGGAATTTGATATCAACGAATATCTTAGTGCTGAGATTGCTCCAGTCTTTTTTGGCTCTGCACTTAATAATTTCGGTGTACAGGAATTGCTCGATTGCTTTGTAGAAATTGCTCCATCTCCTCGTCCGGTAGTAGCTGAAGAGAGAACAGTAGAACCCGAAGAAGAAAAATTCACAGGTTTTATCTTTAAGATTACTGCTAATATTGATCCTAACCACCGTTCTTGTGTGGCTTTCTGTAAAGTATGCTCAGGTAAGTTTGTGCGTAACGCACCTTATAAACATATCCGTCATGGAAAAACTATGCGTTTCTCTTCGCCAACACAATTCATGGCTCAGAAGAAAAGTACAATTGATGAGGCTTATCCTGGCGATATTATCGGTTTGCCGGATACAGGAAACTTTAAGATTGGTGATACTTTAACAGAAGGAGAAGAACTTCACTTCAAAGGCTTGCCTAGCTTCTCTCCTGAAATGTTTAAATACATCGAGAATGCAGATCCAATGAAAACTAAACAGCTCAATAAGGGAGTTGATCAGTTAATGGATGAAGGTGTAGCTCAGTTGTTCGTCAACCAGTTCAACGGTCGTAAGATTGTTGGTACGGTAGGGCAGTTGCAGTTTGAAGTAATACAATACAGACTATTAAACGAATATAATGCTGCTTGTCGTTGGGAACCATTAAGCCTTTATAAAGCTTGTTGGGTAGAAAGCGATAATAAAGAAGAACTCGAAGCTTTCAAGAAGCGTAAATATCAGTTCATGGCTAAGGATAGAGAAGGCAGAGATGTTTTCCTTGCCGATAGTAACTACGTACTTCAGATGGCGCAAATGGACTTTAAGAGCATTAAGTTCCATTTCACTAGTGAGTTTTAATTTCTTTTAGATATAGTAAGCGGCACCAATAAATGAATCATGTTCATTTGTTGGTGCCGCTTTTTTATTCACTATTATTAGACACTCCAAATGTCCTATTAAGATAGTAACAGTTTTGTGCTTTTTTCTTGTTTTATTAAGCAGTCATTCTTCTTTAGGTTGCTTAAAAAATGGAACAAATCAATGTGACTCATTGGTATTTCTCTTATTATTGCAGTTCTGAATAAACTTCGTTACCTATTAATTTATTTTTTATAATTGTGAATAGAGAATCTGTTATTAATGTACCTAAATCTGTATATTTATAGCACATTGAAGTCCTCTTTATAAAAGCATTTCAATGGAATGTTTATTTGATTTCTTTAAAATCTAGCCATTAATGTTCGGACTTTTAAAAAAGGTTGTACTTTTGCTTTATATTTTATCTGTAATTAAAATGTAAGTATCTGAATAATAGTGATTCATATAATAATGGCTAAAATATAAGTTACTAAAAGTAAATGCATAAAACTTAGGCTATGGTAGAGAATAATATTTCAAAAAAGGTTCGATGGAGTTATCAAACAAAAGTAATAACTATATTATGTTTGTTGTTATTTGTTGTGTCAGAATATGTTTTGGTAGATTACTTTATTAAGAATGGTTTGGATTTTATAATAACAGCAGGGATAATAACGCTGCCTGTTATTATAATTGTTTCTATATTATATACTCCACGGAAGATTGTACAAACTGATTCTGCCATATATATCAAAAGAATAATAGGGGATGTCTCTATTGAATTAAATGCAGTAGAAGATATTCAAATTTATAATCCTGATAAATCTGATTTGAGAATATTTGGATCTGGGGGATTTTTTGGATATTTAGGAAAGTACATGAATAGTAAGTATGGTAAATATTATTCGTATGTATGCAATTATGATGAAGCTGTTATTATTCTAACTCATAATGGTGCTAAATATGTGTTTAGCTGTGAAAGAAATCAAGATTTGGTAAAAGAAGTAATCTTAAAGATAAAAGATGCTAATAACTGATATGTTATTTAATTGTGAGTGGAGTCAAAAGGTTGTGGTAATAACAGTAATTGCCATTCTTTTTATTTTTGCAATTATACTATCATTGATGCGTAAAGCTTTAATTTACAGAAGGAACGATATGAAAGTTGCTGTAGCACTGACGTCTATAAGTATCTTGCTTTCTGTAGTATCGCTGGCCCCTTTTTTCTATATGCCTCAAAGTATATTAATAGATAGTAAAAAGATTATTATAAATAGATTAATCGGACAAAAGCAGATTCAGATTAAAGATATATATCTTATAGAACAATATTCTAGTAAAGATTCGTCAGTCAGAATATTTGCTTCAGGTGGGCTTTTTGGTTATATTGGATATTTTAAGAGTGGTGGAATATTGTATAAGATGTTTGTTTTGAATGAAAGTCAGATGGTGCTTATTAAAACCAACTCTGAGAATATTGTTTTGAGTTGTAATAAAAGAGATTCTTTTATAAGAATAATAAAAGAGTTAAAGGTTAAGGCTCAGAAATAAAAAACTCTCTTTCGTTGAATTATCTTCAACGAAAGAGAGTTTATAGGTTATATAGAACTATACTAAATGCAATGCATCAATAACCATCTTTGTAAGGAATAATAAAGCGATTACATAAACAGCAACCGAAACCTTTTTAGCTTGTCCTGTACATACTTTTAAGAAAGTGTAGCTTAGGAATCCGAACACAATACCTTGAGCGATACTGTAGCAGAATGGCATCATTACAATTGTAAGGAATGCAGGTAAAGATTCTGTCATATCGTTGAAGTTAATTTTGATGATTGATGAAATCATGAATAAACCAACGATGATAAGAGCCGGAGCAGTTGCTGAAGCCGGTACCATAAGGAATAGTGGTGACAGGAATAATGCAATAATAAACATAAATGCTGTACTTACTGCTGTTAAACCGGTTCTACCACCAGAAGCAACACCTGCGCAGCTTTCTACATAAGAAGTTACAGTACTTGTTCCTAAGATTGAACCAAATGTTGTTGCTAAAGCATCAGCAAAAAGAGCTTTCTTAACTTGTGGGAAGTTTCCTTTTTCATCAATAAATCCAGCTTTTGATGCTACTCCAATCAGTGTACCTACTGTGTCGAACAAGTTTACGAACAAGAAGGTGAATACTACAACAAGCATATCAAAAGTGAATATATGGTTCCAATCGAACTTAAAGAAGATAGGCTCAATAGAAGGAGGTAGTGAGAAGATTCCTGCTTCTGGTGTGTGAACTTCTCCGAAGAATATTCCACAAACTGTTGCTATAACAATACCAATTAAGATAGAACCGTGAACGTTCATTGCGAATAAAGCTCCGGTAATTATAAGGCCTATCATTGCAATCCAAACATTGTGATTAGCTAAATCACCCATGCAGACTAGAGTATTAGGATTTCCAACAATTATTCCGGCATTTTTCATTCCAATTAAAGTAATGAAAAGTCCGATACCAACGGGAATAGCCTCTTTTAAGGTTTGAGGGATACTCTTCACAATCAACTCACGTACATTGAAGAAGGTAAGAAGTATGAAAATCAAACCTTCAATAAATACAGCAGTAAGAGCCATTTGCCAGCTGTATCCCATAGTTAGCACTACTGAGAAAGCAAAGAAATTGTTTAGTCCCATGCCTGGTGCCTGAGCAATAGGTAGGTTTGGTAAAAAGGCCATTAAAAGCGTACCTATAATAGTGGCTAGGGCTGTTGTAGTAAATAGGGCAGATTTGTCCATCCCTGTTGCACTAAGAATACTAGGATTAACAGCTAAGATGTAAGACATTGTCAGGAATGTGATTAATCCTGCAATGATTTCTTTTCTGACGGTAGTTTTATTTTCTGTCAGTTTAAATAGTTTTTCAATCATTGGTATTTATCTTTTTCTTGTTTAGAAATTCCATTTAGCGGCGATGGTTGGGCATACATAAGCTTCATTGCCATAGAAGTTGTTACTGATTTCAATTTCTGAACCGACAGATAACTTAGAATTGATATTATACCAGATCTGAGGTTCAGTAAGCACAATTACCTTCTTTCCTGATTCTACTCCTGAACGATCTTTATTCTCAGACCATACATCGATGAATCCAGAAAGAGTTAATTTGTTATCTAGTAAAGGAATACCCCATGTACCTGTCCATTGAATATCATTACTTGCTTTTGCAAATGCATTGTATTTATAGGCAATATATGTGCTGAAATTAGCATTTCCACAGCTAAATGGATAAGAAGCTCCTACTAGATAAGCGTTAGGAATTGAAAATCCAGCGCCAATACCGCCATTGTATTCAATATGTGGCATGATAGGACATTTCCCAATTTTAAAATCACGTGCAATTTCCCAGTAAGCAAGTCCAATATTTCCTTTACTTTGGTTGTAGTCCATATCAACAAACATAAAAGTAGAACCCCATTTATCAGGCTTAAACATCTCGAAAGTTGATGTTACGTAGTTCTCAGAAAAAACTTTGCTGTGAAGAGCATGTCTGAAATCGTAGTGTAACTGAAGATTTTGTGCAGCAACAAATTGGCATGCTGCCAACAAGATAATTAAGAGTAATTTCCTTTGTTTCATGTTTTTTGCTGCAAAAATAATTAAAAAAAAGACAAAAGAAACTCATTATATCAGAAGTTTTTGAGCTTTGTTTTATTTAAAGTAACACTTTCTGGAACATTTTCTGACGTTATAAATATGCCGTTAATATTATATCAGCCTTTTAATAATAGGAGGATGACTTCTATGATTAAGTGTATAGTTATCACTTTATGTGACAATTGTTATTTTATAACATTTTGTTAAAATCAGCTTTTACTGGTTATATATATAAAAAGAGCCTCAAGATCTTAATAATTACTTGTTCTATACAAGATTATCAAGTTCATGAGGCTAATCTGCCAACTTGCGTTGACTACTCTTAACTATTTAATATATCAAAGAAATTAATTCTTTAGAGCGATTAAATCCATGTCTCACTTTTAACTTCCCCTTCCAAAGACAAAACAATTGCTTTGATAGGAATATTGCGTGTAGCTTCTTCTCTTGCTATTTTAGCCATCTGAAGTAATCCTCCGCAGCATGGAACTTCCATAATCAACACAGTAAGAGTGTTAATCATAGATTCATCTATCATAACTTTTAGCTTTTCTATATAAGATTCCGTGTTGCTATCAAGTTTAGGACAAGCAATAGCCAGAATCTTTCCTTTTAGAAAACGACTGTGAAAGTTGCCGGCTGTAAAAGATGTACAATCTGCAGCCAATAATACATCTGCTCCCTGAAAATATCCAGCTTGCGGATTAAGTAAATGAAACTGAACCGGCCATTGACGAAGTTCCGAAACTTGAGGCGTGGCCGAAAAAGCCTGAACTGAAATAGCGGCGCCGCCAGCTGCAAATCCGGCACCAGCAACAGATGGTCCTGCAGATTTCAGTGTGCGAGCCATAGAACCAGGGCATCCTCCGTGTATTCCGCCGGCATTAGGCTGCCCATGAACCTGTGAAAGATCTACCTTTATATTGTTTCTTCTCAGATAATCAACTCCTTGCATAAGCAATTCTTTTTCGCCATGCTCTTTTAAGTGCTTTAAGTGAGCCAGAATTACTTTTTCACCTTTAGGAGCAATACGCTCCATAACGGCTTCTTCGCTGTAAGGCTCTGCTTCACGCTCCTCCAGTTCAATAGCACCTACCGGACATTCACCAATGCATGCTCCTAATCCATCGCAATATAAATCGCTGATCATTACAGCTTTGCCATTAATAAGCTGTAAAGCACCTTCGTGGCAACCTTCTACGCACATTCCGCAACCATTGCACAACGCTTCATCTATTTTAATTACAGTTCGTTTCATTCTTTCAATATTTTGGATGATGATGCAAAGGTATGGTAATTCATGGTTCTCCACTTGTAACAATAGTTACAATGGATAGCTTTTTTATATATCTATCTTGCTTTTTAACTTAATAACGAGCAACGAGGATGTACAAAATCTATTTTATTAACGGATAAAATTGGTGTAAACCTTATCGATCTTCTCAGGAGCGGGAACGGATTCTTTTGTTTGTTCGCGCATTTTAAGTAACCACGCCATGTTTCTTCCCAGAACTTCCATTATCTGTACGCCCTCATCATCTTTTAGAACTTCTCCCTTAAAAAGTCCGTGGGTAATATTCCAGTAGTTTGACGTAGCAAGAATCATCTCCGAATAATTCAGATAATGGTTCAGGCTGTCGAATGTAGAAGAACCTCCGGTGCGGCGTACAGCAACAACTGCAGCGCCAACTTTGTGACGGAATAAATTGCCGTTACTTCCCGACACATAAAAAGCACGATCAAGGAAAGACTTCATAGTTCCCGGTATTCCGGCATAGTAAACAGGCGAACCAAGAATAATTCCATCAGCATCTTTCATCTTCTGAACCCATTCATTCAAAGGATCTGTTGTAATAACGCATTTCTCGTCTTTGTTTCTGGAACATCCGCCGCAGGCCATGCATCCTCTCACTGCTTTATTGCCGATGTGGATAATCTCGAACTCAATACCATTTTCCATTAATTGCTTTCCAACACCCATCAATGCATGATAAGTATTACCTTCTTTATGGGGGCTTCCGTTAATTGCTACAACTTTCATTTCTTTTTTCCTTTTAATTTTGTTTCTTTGCTGCAAATTTCAGATATTAATATCGATTGTGCAAGTACCTACTAAAAAGTAGTATAGTAACTAAAAGGAGTGAATTATGGAAAATGAAGGATGTATAGAGAAATATATTTTTAAGGGAAAGGACTATTTTTGTTCTTTAGAGTTAGTAATGGACATGATTGGAGGACGATGGAAGACAATAGTTTTATTTCATCTGAAAGATGGGGTGATGCGCTCTGGAGAACTTCAGCGTAGTTTGCACGGTATTGCCAACAAAATGTTTACCCAAACAGTTCGGGAATTGGAGCAAACCGGGCTTGTGGAGCGTATTGTCTATCCAACAGTTCCTCCAAAAGTGGAGTATAAGCTCACTTCTATGGGGGAATCCGTTATTCCCGTTATTGAAACTCTTAACAATTGGGGAAAGGAAATCAGTGTAAAGTATAATAAGAATAAATAATTCTCAAAAGGCACAATAAAAAATTGGCAAATCAATACTTTGTTTATATCTTTGTAGCGCTATAGAGTGGTTACATTAATCCTTATTAAGGGGTTGACTGGATTTGACAGCGGGCAGAAATGGTATGTAAGCATGCAGTGCGTCGGTGATTTGCACTTAAATCTCAGTTATCAAAATTTTATCTGGCGAAAATAATTACGCTCTTGCTGCTTAATCGAATTATAGTAGATTAGCTTAATCTCTGCACTAGGTGCGGAGACGAGACATCACTCGGTTGCTGTTGTTCCGAAGCGTTCCGGTTTAGTGGTGCAGTTATATCGGAAATAGTTTGAGTCCCGTCTCGTGGCTCTTGCGAAAATTTAGAGACTAAGGTACTGGTTGGTGGCTTCGGTCTTGCCGTACTCGAAAATTTAGGCGAAGATAAGCATGTAGAAAGCTTATGATTTCCTCGTTTGGACGAGGGTTCGATTCCCTCCAGCTCCACTTTTATGCAAAAATAGATCCGTATAAATTAAATGTTTATACGGATTTATTTTTGAATAAAATATTCATAATAAATAAAACAATAAATAGAAACCGAATTTATGGAAAAAGTTGACGAAGTAATTAACTTGCTGAATGAACTAACAGTACAAGAATTAGATTATGTGAAATTAAAAATACGTGATTTAAAACTGATAAAGAAACGCGATGGTAAGAAGAAAAAGAAAGAAGACTCTTCTTTAACTGTCGAAATAAGAATCAGCCAAAGAGAAAGAATGATAAGTTATAATCCTTATCTAAAGGGTAAAATATAGTTAAAATAGGCCTTCGTAATCTTAATTAAACTGATTTTTGTCCTGACATATTTATGCGTTTTTATTTTTTATTGTATACTTATAAGGCTAAAATGTATGTTTAATTAAAATGACTATTCTATGAAAAAGATTCTGTTGATGGCTGTCTTTGCCATTTTTACAATGAATGTATTTGCCTATAAAACATTTTGTAAATTCCAATATTTCGAAGGTGTGCTTTTTATTAAAAGTAAAGCTTATTTTGATTTTGGTTCTGGTTATAAAGCTAAACTATGTGATGAGAACAAAAATGTTATATTGTTTAAATCAAATATAGACGTAATTAACTATATGAGCAAGCTAGGATGGAATTTAGAACAAAACTCAATTTTAGAATTGGATGAAAAAGGTGGTAAGTGTGAATTTCTTATGAGCAAGGAAGTTAAAACAGATGATGAGATATTCCAAGGGCTTAATGTAGAATTTGATAAGTGATACTTTTTAAATTATTCACCAATAAATAAAATCCATTCACCAATGGCTGAAAATTATTGGTGAATGGTTTAAGCGCTAGATTGCTAGATTACTGCTAGATCAAATTTATTTAATCTAGCACCTTTATGATGTTCATTTGTAGTATGTTAAATGCTCACTGCTAGATTGCTAGATTATTTTTGAAAAATGCGTTTTATGTAACGTTATCGCAATGCATTTTTTATTGTATTGTTATATTCGAACTTTATCTAATTTTTATTTCACAATTAGATAAATCATCGATAATAGCTAACGATTCTACATGAACATCTTTCTCGCGAAGAATTTTTCCTCCGTCCTGAAATGCTTTTTCTATGATAAATCCCATACCGCTAAGAGTAGCACCAGATTTGTTAATCAGGTCGATCATACCTAAGGCGGCATTTCCGTATGCAAGGAAGTCGTCTATAAACAGAACATGATCTTCTGGTGTAAGGAAGTTGTTGCTTATGCAAACTGTGTAATCCCGGTCTTTTGTGAAGGAATGCACTGTTGTGGTAAGCATATTTTCCATAGTTTTAGGCTGTTTCTTCTTTACAAAAACAACAGGAAGCTGCATTAAATACCCTACCATAATAGCTGGAGCTATTCCGCTAGCTTCAATTGTTACTATCTTATTTATGTGTTCGTTTTTAAAACGGGTAACAAATTCCTGAGCTATTTTATGCATCAGCATGGGGTCCATCTGATGATTGATAAAACTGTCTACTTTTAAAATTCCGCCTTCATAGCATTTACCATCTTGCAGAATGCGTTTCTTTAATATATCCATAATTAATCGACTATTTCTCTTTCTTTTTTTTGTTCTTCATTTCCCTCTTTTACGTGAATCAAAGCATTTGCAAGAATTGCAGTTAATCCACCGGTTGTTATACCTGATGAGAATATTGACTTGATAGCTTGAGGTGCTTGATCCAAAATATTAGGCATCAGCTCAACACCTAAACCTATGGCAAGACTTACTGCTAAAACTAAAGAAGCTTTCCGGTCTATAGTCTGTGAAGAAATAATACGAATTCCAGATGCTGCTACAGTGCCAAACATTAATAATGTTGCTCCTCCTAGTACCGGATCGGGCATTAATGAAAAGGCGATACCCACAATAGGAAACAAACCAAGTAAAATAAGCATCGCTGCAATATAGTAACCCACATAACGACTGGCAACTCCTGTTAATTGAATAATTCCATTGTTTTGTGCGAAAATTGAATTTGGGAATGAGTTGAATACTCCGGCAAGGCAAGAGTTGAAACCATCAGCCAAAACACCACCCGAAACACGTTTAAGGTAAAGATCGCCTTCAATAGGTTCGCCTGAAATCATTGAATTGGCTGTAACATCTCCGGTTGCTTCAATAGCAGTAATCAGATATATCAAAGCCAACGCGATGAACACGGAGAAGTCAAAATCCAAACCATATTTGAAAGGCATAGGAATATTGAATGCCCATATATCTGTTGACATTGCTTTTGAAAGATCTACTTTACCCAAGGTAAAAGCAACAGCGTATCCAAGGATTAATCCTAAAACGATTGATCCCATTCGAAGGTATTTATTTTTGCAGCGGTTGAAAAACATAACGCTCAATAATACAATAGCGGCAATCCCAATATTTTCAATACTGCCAAAAGTTCCGTTATCCATTGCTGCATAACCTCCACCACACGATACAATACCCACCTTAACAAGGCTTAATCCGATAAGTAAAACTACAATTCCGGATACAAGAGGAGTAATGATGTGTCGCATATATTTAAAGGTGCGGCTAACAATCATTTCAACGGGCGAAGCTGCCATACAGCAACCAAATATAAGTGGAAGTCCCCCTTGCATTCCGGCAGTAATAATAGGACCAATAAATGAGAAACTGGTTCCTTGAATGCATAACAAGCCACATCCGAGAGGGCCAAATTTTTTACATTGTATAATAGTAGATAATCCAGAGGCAAAAAGAGCCATTGAAACCATAAATCCTGTTGTTGCAAGGTCGGTTTTTAATGCTCCGCAAATAATCAGAGGAGGGGTAATTATACCTACGAAGATAGCTAATAAATGCTGTAGCGCTGCAAACAAGGCATCTTTAAACGGTGGGCGCTCGTCGAGTCCGTAAATTAAATCCGAAGATGCAATAGGAGTGCTCTTCTCTTTTGCTGTTTCTGTCTGAATATCCATATATTACATAATTTATAATGTTTCCTTGTTATTTCAGAATGAGATGAACATTGACCTCTTTCTTTATAATAATTTATTCTATATTCATAAAATAAGGGCGCGAAATTACAAAAAAAACAGCAAATAGAATGAAATGGTCTAATAAATCTGTTTTTAATATAAGGTGTATTATATTAAAAAACCAAGAAAGCTATCTAGGTTGTTTTTAATTATATTTAAAAAATAATCCAATGATTGATGGTATTAATATATAATGTGTATTTTTGTATGCTATTCTTATAAAATATATGCTGCTGTTTATTATAAAATAGTGGCTTTTGCTTTTATAACTAAAAATGTAATTTGAATATATGAATAAAAACTCATTTTTATCGTACGGCAATGCTTATATAGCTATGTTGATTTTGGCATTGGTTGCTTGTGGACAAAAGCTTTCTGCTTCAAATCATAATACAGAATTTGTCATCAAACCATTTAATGAAACTTCTGTATGTTTTAATTCTAATGATTATCCTGATAAAGTGTGGGAGGGAGATGGTTTAATTCGTCTCGATCACGGACGAGTTGTACTTAAGAAAATTCGTGTGCCTAAGTTTAAACAGAATGTTGTTGTATCGGCAAAGGTGAAATTAACCTCTAATGGCGATCGATGGGATAAGAGTGGGTCTTGTTTTGTGATTCCGGCTTCATCTGTTATCAATATGATTGAAGTGGCGGCAGGACGCGCAAAATATCCATCTGTTGATTCAACTAAATTGGAACATTTTCAAGGAATAGTTCCTGGCGATAATTTTTCTCCTAATGTTGAACTTATGCGTTTTATGACTCCTTTCGGGGTTGGCTATTTTAGTAAAATGGATAGTGTTACTGCTGAGAGAAGAAAACCTGTTTACATTAATGAATTTGCTCCGTATGCTGAATGGGAACAGAATATTACCGATCTTTATCCGCTTTTAGAAGGTGAGGTTTACGTAGGTGCCTTTATTGATACTTGGACTAAAGAGGGGTATAAAATATCTTTGGAGTTGGATTTTAAAGAAAGTACCTTGAAGTGCGATAAACTGCCTAAACGAAAAGTTCTGCCATTGGTGAATACTGTTTACTATTACGGCCAGTCAATACCCGATTTGTTTGCCCGTAAGTCTTTGAGTGTGCCTTTCACTTTGCCAAAGAATTCAAAGAATGTTCGGCTGAATTATATTACTACCGGGCATGGAGGGCATGATGGTGGAGATGAATTTGTAAAGAAGGAGAATATTGTCTCGGTTGATGGGCGTGAAGTTATCCACTTTATTCCATGGAGAAACGACTGTGCATCTTTCAGATGCTTTAATCCATCAACAGGTGTCTGATTACAGAAGCGTACTGCTTCTTATATATCAGAAGAGGGTAAACGTGCAGAAAAGGAAATTGAAGAACCAATTGCTTCTTCGGATTTATCTCGTTCAAACTGGTGTCCTGGAAGTGTAGTTGCCCCATATTCCGTATTATTAGGAAATTTATCTCCTGGAGATCATACATTGAATATAGCGATTCCAAAAGCGCAAGCTTCTGATGGCGACAAAATGAATCACTAGCTTGTATCAGCATATATAGTTTGGGACGAATAATAGCAGATCGATATATATTCCCTTTTATATCTACTATTTACAGATCGATTCTATATTTCAAAGGATATAAGAATTCATAAACCAACTTATTCTCTCAACATGTAATATATTAATAGGTTAATATGTAGATGCTGAGAGAATCTTGCTTTTCTTCTCTCCAACTATTAATATTTATTCCTATTGATTGTGACTATTTTTATTGCTACTTTTTAGCTGATGGATTTATTGTTATACATCTTAATTATCCATTTCTAGAGGTAGCAAATCATAGAATTGTTCCCAAATAAGCTTCGCAATCATATTTATTCTCTTCTTCGACAATTTATTTATTATAGAACGAACTTTAAATTTTTCTCTTTTGTTCCATTTATAGTTTATGATTAAAGTGTCTTCTGAGAACTTAGATACTTTCATCTTTAAATTCTTCATACCTGCTTGATTATATTTTTTGAACTTTAATTGTTTTAAATGCCTAGTCTGACATTTGTTGAATAAATTGTTTAAAGGATATTTTCAAATCTATGCTTTCTTTCTTTTTATTATCGAGCTTTTATAAATATAGGTGTATTAACTAATATAATTAATTATATACGATGCTTTAAGTCTAATTATTATTAATTCATGATGGTTATATGGGTAAAATAAAAATATAATTAAAAAACAACGATGATTTAACATTAAATATTCATTAAAATATTGCTTAATTAATAAAATAATAATATATTTGCTGCGGATATATTAAAAGCGGGGATTAGACTAAACAATATAAACAATTTATTATGGAAAAGATTCAAGGATTAATTGACGCTCCCTTTACTCCATTTTATGAAAATGGGGAAGTAAATTATGAGCCAATTGATGCATATTGCAGTATGCTCGTAAAGAATGGGTTACAAGGGGTATTTATAAATGGTTCATCAGGTGAAGGGTATATGCTTAATGATGAAGAACGAATGAAACTAGCAGAACGTTGGGTTTTTGTTGCTCCAAAAGGCTTTAAGGTAATAGTTCATGTTGGAAGTACTTGCGTAAAATCTAGTCGTTTGCTTGCAGAGCATGCACAAAAAATTGGAGCATGGGGTATTGGTGCCATGGCACCTCCTTTTCCAAAAGTTGGAAGAGTAGAAGAATTGGTTAAGTATTGCGAAGAAATAGCTTGTGGTGCACCTGATCTTCCTTTTTATTTCTATCATATACCTGCATTTAACGGTGCTTTTCTTTCTATGGTATCTTTCCTGGAAACTGTAGACGGACGAATTCCTAATTTTGCCGGAATTAAGTATACTTTCGAGAGTCTTTATGAATACAATCAGTGTCGCTTATATAAAGGTGGTAAATTTGATATGCTTCATGGACAAGATGAAACCATTTTACCCTGCCTGGCAATGGGAGGTGCGCAAGGTGGCATCGGAGGTACAACTAATTACAATGGAAAAGAGCTTGTAGGTATTATTGATGCATGGAAAGCCGGTGATATTGAAACTGCTCGTGAAAAGCAAAATTTCTCTCAGGAAGTAATCAATGTGATTTGCCATTATCGTGGTAATATCGTAGGTGGAAAGCGCATCATGAAACTTATTGGACTAGATTTAGGAAAGAATCGCACTCCATTCCAGAATATGACTGATGCTGAAGAAGCTGCAATGAAGGCTGAACTCGAAGCTATCAACTTCTTTAATCGTTGCAACAAACTTTGATTAAGAACAGGCAATGGAAAATATAAATGAATACTTATCCTTATGGGCTGATGTTTATCGCCAGGACTTGACAACCAACATTATGCCTTTTTGGTTAAAGTACGGTCTTGACCGTGTGAACGGTGGTGTATATACATGCGTTGATAGAGATGGAACACTTCTTGACTCTACCAAATCTGTATGGTTTCAAGGGCGCTTTGCTTTTGTCTGCGCATATGCATATAATAAGGTTGAAAAAAATCCGGAATGGCTGGCTGCAGCAAAAAGCACAATTGACTTTATAGAGCAGCACTGCATTGATACAGACGGACACATGTTCTTTGAAGTAACAGCTACAGGCGAACCTATGAGAAAACGTCGCTACGTTTTTTCAGAAACCTTTGCTGCTATTGCAATGTCTGAATATTCTTTAGCTTAAGGCGATAAGAGTTATGCAGAAAAAGCACTGAAAATGTACCATAATATACAACGCTTAATTTCAACTCCGGGGTTGCTACCTTCAAAGTATTGCGAAAATGTACATATGCAGGGACATTCTTTAACTATGATTTTAATCAATACAGCTTCTCGTATACGTGAAGCAATTAATGCACCTGAATTAACAGAGCAAATTGACAAATCAGTGATGAAGCTCCGCAACGACTTTATGCATCCGGAATTCAGTGCTTTGCTTGAAACAGTTGGACCAAACGGTGAATTTATTGATACCATTAATGGACGTTTAATTAATCCGGGGCACTGCATTGAAACTGCTTGGTTTATAATGGAAGAAGCTAAGCTCCGTGGCTGGGATAAAGAATTACTGAATACAGCTTTGACCATTTTAGACTGGTCATGGAAATGGGGATGGGACGAAACTTATGGAGGAATAACTAATTTTCGGGACTGTAAGAATTATCCTCCTCAGGATTATGCTCATGATATGAAATTCTGGTGGCCACAGTGCGAAGCTATTATTGCTACACTTTATGCTTATGAAGCAACTAAGGATGAGAAATATTTAGATATGCACAAACAAATAAGTGACTGGACATATGCTCATTTTCCTGATAAAGAATATGGAGAATGGTATGGCTATTTACATATGGATGGTTCTGTTTCACAACCGGCAAAAGGAAATCTTTTTAAAGGACCTTTCCATATTCCTAGAATGATGGTAAAGTGTTACGATTTGTGTAATGAAATTCTAAAATAGCATTTACGAGAAAACGACATCAAACTATACTAAACTGTGTAAAAACTATCAAGAAATACTCAACTAAACTAAGCTATTTATATAAACCTTAATTGTGCTATAAATAATTGTAGCCTAAAAGACTAGAATGGTTAAATTAAACCAGACTTAACTTTCCTAACTATTTACGTAGTTAAATCTATTTCTATACCAAAAACAAAATTAATCTATTCATTATTCAACTGATCCTACTATGAGGAAGCTTTTATTATTGATGTGCTTTTTGCTGTCACTTAACGTTATGGCTCAAAAGCAGACTGTGACTGGTCAAATTACTGATGAAACTAATCAACCAGTACTTGGTGCTAGTGTATCTGAAGTGGGGAACCCAACAAACGGTACTATTACCGATTTTGATGGAAAATTCTCACTGGTCGTAAACCCGAAAGGGGAAATCTCTGTGACTTATATTGGCTATGAAAAACTAATAGTAAGTATTAAAGGTCAAAAGAACCTGGAAATAAAACTTAAACCAACTTCTACTGTATTAGACGAAATTGTGGTTACCGGATATTCAGGAACACAGTTGCGCTCAAAATCAACAAACTCTATTGCAAAAGTGAGTAATGAGAAATTGAGCGTTGGTGTTTACTCCAATCCTGCACAAGCTCTTTCTGGTGCGGTTTCGGGGTTGAGGGTTGTCCAGACTTCTGGTAATCCAGGTGCAACTCCAGCCATTGTACTCCGTGGTGGAACAAATCTGGATGGTAGTGGTTCTCCTATTGTGATTGTGGATGGACAGATTCGTTCTAGTCTGAGCGACATCAACCCAGAGGATATTGCAGATATGCAAGTGATGAAAGATGCCGGAGCTACAGCTATTTATGGTGCGCGTGCTAATAACGGTGTAATTCTTATCACAACAAAGAAAGGTAAAGCTGGTAGCTCTGAAATTAATGTTAAGGCTAAAGTTGGTATTAATTATCTGAATACTCCTTATGAATTTTGTAATGCAGCCGATTATTTGTGGTGGATGCGTACTGCTTACTCCCGTTCTTCCAACATGTGGCAGAATGCTGATGGAACACCAGGAGCAGGATATGTTAGTTCTAGTAGTTTAACTGGTAATTATCCTTATGGAACAGGCAATAAGTATTTTGCTGCAGATGGAGTTACTCCTTTAAAGAATAGTAATAGTGCTATCTGGAGTACAATGTTATTAGATGATACAAACAAATTCTTGTTGGATAAAGGCTGGAAAACAATGACTGATCCTATTACAGGAAAAGAGTTGATTTTTAAAGATACAGATGTTGCTTCTTATAATCTAAAGAACCCATCAATCACGCAAGATTATAATATTAACATGTCTGGTGGTAATGAAAAAGGTCACTATTATGCTGGCTTTGGCTACAATCATTCTGAAGGTCTTCCTATTGACTCTTACTATGATCGTTACTCTTTCATTTTCAATGGCGATTATAAAATCAGAGATTGGCTGACTTCTTATTCAAGCTTGAACTATAACCGTGCAAACTGGCAATCAATGCCTGGCTCTCAAACATCAGAATATAATTACTTTGGTCGTATTATGTCTATGCCTCCAACAGTTCGTTATGTAGATGAAGAAGGAAATATGATGTTGGGTAATAGCTATGGAGATGGTAACCAACAGTATCAGGCAAATAAATTTATCCGTGATAATCAAACAGATAAGTTTACTATGAATCAGGCTTTTAAACTTGATTTCTCAAAAGGACTTTATTTGAAAGTTTCTGCTAACTGGTACTATAGTGAAGGTTTGTATGAGTCTTTTAATAAAGATTATTATAGTAACCCTACTAACATAGTGTCTACACGTTCTTCTTCGGCATCTTATGATCGTACTTTCGACCAGACTTACAATGCTGTTATGAACTATGAACACCAGTTTGGTGATCATTATGTAACAGCAATGCTTGGTACAGAATATTATAATTCATATTCTCGTGGATTCAGTGCTGCCGGACAAGGAGCTGCAACAGATGATTTTCAGGATCTGGGATTAACATCTTCAAAAGAAAATATGCGTTCTATTGATTCTTACCATAATCGTCAACGTATTCTCTCTTTCTTCGGACGTGTTAACTATGATTATGCAAGCAAATACCTGTTGTCATTAGTTGTTCGTCGTGATGGATATTCTAAACTTATAGACAATCGTTGGGGTACTTTCCCTGGTCTTTCTGCCGGATGGATATTCTCTAAAGAAAACTTTATGAGTTCATTGTCTGATGTTGTATCATTTGGTAAATTACGTGCCAGCTATGGTTTGAATGGTAACGTTTCGGGTATTGGAAGCTATGACTTGCAAGGAGCTTATGCTACATCTGCAAATTACAACGGAAATGCAACGTTTATAATGAGTGGTGTTCCTAATCCTACTCTTAGATGGGAAAAATCTAAAACATTTGAATTTGGTTTAGACCTGAGTTACTTGAATAATCGCTATTCTACAAACTTTACGGTATATAACCGTTTAACTGATGATAAGTATGCAAGAATTAGTTTGCCTATTTCATCTGGTATTAGTGGCATTACTACAAACAATGGCCGATTCCGTAACCGTGGTGTTGAAATAGAACTTGCAGCTAAACCTATTCAGTCTAAAAACTGGAACTGGAGTATGAATGCCAATATTTCTTATAACAAGAATGTTATTGTTAAGTTACCGAACAACGGATTAGAAAAAAATCGTCAGGATGCTTACCAGGTATATACCGGAAATGGCAATGATAAAATGTGGGTAGGTGGTTATCAGGAAGGATTGGAACCTGGTGTTCTTTACGCTTATAAAGCCGAAGGTATTTATAAAAGCTATGATGAAATCCCAGATTATATGGTAGATAGAGGAGGAGGTAGCTCTGCTTGTGTTCTTTACGGTAAGAAATCGTGGGCAGAATTATCTAATGTTCAAAAAGGTTCCGGAGAGACTGGTGCTTCTAAAGTAAAGGCATTGCCTATCCAACCAGGTGATGTAAAATGGAAAGATGTAAATGGTGATGGTGTTATCGATAATTATGATTTGGTAAAAGTGGGTAATACAACTCCACACTGGTTAGGTGGTTTCACTTCTACGCTTTCATGGAAGAACTTTACTTTATTTGCTGCATTTGACTATGCTTTGGGTTTCAAAATATATGATAATACAACACCTTGGTTCTTAGGCGCTATGCAGGGTACATATAATATGACTACAGACGTAAAGAAAACATGGTCTGAAGCTAATCCAAACGGAACATTACCAAAATATTACTGGGCTGACCAGTTAGGAAAAAGTAATTACTACAGAACTTCAACTATGTTTGCATACGATGGGTCTTATGTAGCTTTCCGTGAAATTTCTCTTTCTTATTCTTTACCAAAGAGTATCATTAACAAAGCTAAACTTGAGAAAGTAGATCTTTCTGTTACCGGACAGAATCTTGGTTATCTTACACAGAGTAAGACTATCACAACTCCGGAAGCAGGAACAGGAGCTGGTTCGGGATATGGACTTCCACGTACGCTTTTGTTCGGTGTTAATGTAACATTCTAATAATTTATATCAGAATCAATTATGAAAACAATAAAATCAATTATATTTAGCTGTGCGGTTTTAGTCACCTCGGCTTTTTATACTTCTTGCAACGAACTGGAGTTATCGCCTATAGATTACTATGCAAGTGGTAATTTCTGGAATACTGTACCTCAGGTACAAGCATACATGAACGGTATTCACATGGACTTAAGAACTACAAGTTTTAACCGTAATTATGTTTTGGGTGAGGCACGTGGTGGTACCAGTAAATCAGGTACTTCTTCTTTGAATACCTCTATTAATTACGATAGAATTAAAGAAAATAACTTTGATGCTTCTAATACAGGTACTTCTTCCTGGGCCGGATTATATGGCAATATTTTCGATTGTAATCTTGTTATTCAGAAAGTAGAGGGAACAGCTTTGCATCAGGAAAATAAAGCGGCTATTGACTATGCGCTTGCTCAGGCTTATGGTATCAGAGCAATGTACTATTTCTATTTGTACAGAACGTATGGAGGTGTACCTTTAATTGACCGTGTGAAGGTTCTGGATGGAAAGGTTTCTCCTGAAGACCTTTATACAGGAAGATCTACTCCTAAACAAGTGATGGATTTTATCAAAGCTGATTTGCAGAAATCTCTGGATTATTTCGGTACTAACGAAACAATCAATGGAACAAAATCTTTCTGGTCTAAGGCTGCAACTACTATGTTGTCTGCAGAAGTATATTTGTGGTCGGCAAAGGTTTCTCTTGGAGATCAAACTCCTGCGACTGATGATTTAACAAAAGCTGAAACATACCTGAATACAATTAAGAACGATTCTCGTTTTGGATTATTACCTTCTTACAGTACTGTTTTCAGTGCCGTTTCTACTGATAAGGGAAATAAGGAAATAATCTTCACTATCAGATATGCAGAGGGAGAAGCAACGAATTCTGCAGGTGAGTTTGTTTACGCTAATCCTAATGGAGGTTTTATCGGTACGGTTTACGGACGTAATAATAAGGTTATTGCTACCGATACTCTTAACCTGAAAGGTAGTGGCTGGCAGAGAAATGAATACATGCCATCACTTTGGCAGGCATTCAATGCTAACGATTCAAGACGTGATGCTACATTCCTTGAATTCTATAAAGCAGACGGATCTTTGATGGGAACTGTGTTGAAAAAGAATCTGGGCTTTGTAAATGCCAGCAATGTTCGTATTTTCTGCGGTGATGAACCAATGTACAGATATGCAGATGTATTGTTGCTGTTAGCTGAAGTAGAAAATATGAAAGGCGGCGATGTTGCTCAATATATTAATCAGGTTCGTGCTCGTGCTTATGGCGCTAAATGGGATGCAACATTGTACGGATATACTAATGCTGACTTCAAAACAAATGAGCTTGCTATCCTTCATGAAAGAGATCTTGAGTTCGTAAACGAAGGAACACGCTGGTTTGATGTTTGCAGAATGAAGGATGCTCCTAATGGTAAGCCTCTTGTATTTGATGCTGCAGCGTCTTATAAAGGAACTCCTATTCTGAATTATGCTACAGAAAAGCATAAATTATTGTGGCCTGTAGATGTGGCAACATTAAATGCTGACCCTAATCTGAAACAGACTCCGGGATATACGGATCTCAATCAGCAAACAGAAAGCTGGTAATTATGTTATAAAGAAAATGCAGGTGGTTTTTCCACCTGCAATTTTCATTGTTTCTGAATCAATATAATTAAGAAAAACAAATAAGAGCATTTGTTTGTAGAATATAAATACTTAAATTGCAAATATTCTGCTGTATATGAATTTAGTACCTCCGCACCAAAACTTTAATATGGAAGTTTTAATGCAAAGGCTATTTTAAAATAAACAAAGAAGACAGGCTATTACATTAATAATCTCCAACGATCTTTTGAATGTTTCTCTTTTATAGACTTTGACTCAAATACAATATGCTGCTATGAAGATATTAAGAATAGGTATTGGAGTTCTTTTTTCAACTTTGCTCGGAGCATGCTCTCTGCATTCGCAGAGTCAAAATAATATTCGTGCAGTAAGTTGGCAGTCACTGATAAAAGTTTCTCCTGAAAATGGATTTTTTTCAAAAGGAGTTTCTGCATGTTTTGCGGGAGATGTAAATGGCTGTCTGCTTGTTGCCGGCGGCTGTAACTTTCCCGAGATACCGGCTGCAGAAGGAGGGAAGAAAGTTTTTTATGATGATGTATACGCAGCTCGTATTATTGGAGATACTGTACAGAAATGGAAGAGGGTAGGAAGTCTTCTTTCACCAACTGCCTATGGCGTTTCGTTTTCTGTTCCGCAAGGTGTGATATGTGTGGGTGGTGTTACTCCCAATGGATCTACATCTGCCGCTTATCGATTGGAATATAATTCTGAAAAGGATACTGTTTTATTGCATTCGCTGCCATCTTTACCTTATAAAATAGATAACATGGCTGGTGCAATAATTGAAGATACTTTATATATAATTGGAGGAAATGTCGATAAAAAGCCATCTTCTCGTGTGTTTGCATTATATTTAGGTGAAAATTCTGCAAAATGGCATGAATTACCACCTGTTCCTGGTAATCCTAGAATACAGCCTGTGTGTGCAGCTGTGAAAAAGGCCGGAAAAATGTGTTTGTTCATTTCAGGTGGATTTGCTTCTGCCACTGATAATAGAAATGCTTCTCTGAATACGGATGCATATTGTTACGAACCAGATATTAATCGCTGGACAAAGATTGCTGAACCTTGTGGTGCAGATGGTCAGCCTCTCTCATTGGGTGGAGGTGTTGCCGTTTCATTAAGTGACAGTTTAATGCTTTGTATGGGCGGTGTTAACAAAGATATTTTTCTTGATGCTTTAAAGCGTGAGCAAGCATTGAAGAAGGCAGTAGCTAATCATGACCAGAAAGCAGAAAAACTACTGCGAGAAAAAGTAAAAGCGTATATGAATCAGCCTCCCGAGTGGTATAAATTCAACAAGGAGTTGCTGGTTTATTCGCCCGATAAAAATGAATGGACTGCGTTGGGAAGTTATGAGCAATCTGGACGTGCAGGAGCAACTGCCATATATTTGGAAGATGCTTTTTATCTGTTTGGTGGAGAACTAAAGCCTGGCATCCGGACACCTGAAATATGGAGGGGAAAAGTAGATCAAAACTTACCTCTAAACTGATATTTGCATATATTTGTAATTAAACTAATAAATCAATAAACTGACATGAATTGCATAAAATTGTTATTCACCCTTCTGCTATTTGGCGGAACAATCAACTCTTTAGCTCAGGACACAGTTAAAGTAAAGGAAACTCAAATACCTGTACTTATTGAAAGAAAGGATAATGCTCTTTATTATATCCGTCTAAATGCAAAGGAGAGTCGTTCGCTCGATTATGTAACGCTTGCGTTAGATAAGAATGTGCCGCTTGATGAGATTAAGTCGGTGAAGCTTTATTATGGTGGAACTGAAGCCAGACAGAACGAAAAAAAGAATACTTTTTTCCCTCAGTCATACATTTCACGTGATGAACCGGGTAAAACTTTGGCGGCAAATCTGTCGTATTCTGTATTGAAGTCAAAAACGGATAAACTTTCCCATAAAATTAAACTTTCGGCCAATCAGATTCTTTTCCCTGGTGTAAACTATTTCTGGATTAGTTTAGAAATGAAACCTACTGCGTCTTTAAGCACTAAAATTAGCGGTAAAATTGCAGAAGTTTCGCTTGATGGAAAAGCTGCACCAATGGTGTTTGAAACAGAACCGGTTCAGCATTTGATGGGTGTAGGTGTTCGCCATGCCGGAGATGACGGTGTGAATGCTTACCGTATTCCGGGAATTGCTACTACTAATAAGGGAACTCTTTTAGCAGTTTACGATGCCCGTCACAATAATAGTGCAGACCTTCAGGAATATGTAAATATCGGATTAAGTAGAAGTACGGATGGTGGAAAAACATGGGAAAAGATGAGATTTCCTCTCTCGTTTGGTGAATATGGTGGACTGCCTAAATCTCAGAATGGAGTAGGAGATCCTGCTATTCTTGTCGATGAAAATACCGGAACTGCATGGGTTGTAGCAGCATGGACTCATGGAATGGGTAATAATCGTGCGTGGTGGAGCTCTTATCCTGGTATGGATTTAAATCACACAGCTCAGCTTGTATTGGCAAAGAGTGATGATGATGGTAAGACCTGGTCGGCTCCAATCAATATTACGTCTCAGGTAAAAGATCCTTCCTGGTATTTCTTGTTACAAGGACCGGGCAGGGGTATCACTATGAGTGATGGAACTTTGGTTTTTGCTTCTCAGTATATTGATTCAACACGTGTTCCTAATGCCGGAATTATCTATAGCAAAGATCATGGAAAGACTTGGAAGATAAGCATGCTGGCCCGTACAAATACCACCGAAGCTCAGGTAGCCGAAGTTAATCCGGGTGAACTGATGCTTAATATGCGCGATAACCGTGGTGGAAGCCGTGCCGTTGCCACAACAAAAGATATGGGAGCAACATGGACTGAGCATCCTTCTTCAAGAAGTGCGCTGATTGAACCTGTTTGTATGGCAAGTCTTATTAAGGTAGCAGCTAAAGATAATGTTTTGAACAAGGATATTTTGTTGTTCTCTAACCCTAATACAGTAAAAGGTCGCCATCACATCACAATCAAAGCAAGTCTGGATGGTGGTCTTACGTGGTTGCCCGAGAATCAGATACTTCTTGATGAAGATGAGGCCTGGGGATATTCCTGTCTTACTATGATAGATAATGAAACTGTGGGCATTATTTACGAAGGAAGCGTGGCTCAGATGACATTTCAGGCCATTAAATTAAAAGATATAGTTAAGCAATAAAATTTTCTTGTACAAAAGAATGCAATCTTCTGTACAAAATATTTAATTCTTTTGTACAGAAGATTGCATTCTTTTGTACAAGGATATAATTACTATCCGCCATGAATTAATAAGCTCCCGCGAGTTTTTCGAATTTATCGGTTATAAGTGGATATTTTACCGTTATTTAGTTTGCTTTATTACATTAAATAGAATCAAGATAAAATGGGATTTGATACTATAACACACCATTGCATTTCACTTACTTATAACACAAAAAAGTACCTGCCGCTGAATCATTCAGCGGCAAGGGCTAATGTATCTTTTATGCAGAGGAAACAGTCGTTGTCTTCTCTCATAAAAATCTTTTTCTTCTTTTTAGTTTTTCTTTTTTGTAGCCCACTAGTCTCTCCGGCTCGTGCAGGCATTACTCACCTTTTACCAAAACCGCAACAGCTTACAGCAAATGGCCAGCAGTTTAATATAAGCAATATTTGTATTTCTACACCGGTACTGCAAACTGAATGGGAAGATTTCATTCGGGAAATAGGGGGAAAGGTTGATCCTCGGGCAAAACAGAAAATAGAAGTTCGGCTTATAAGCAGTCTGTGGGGAGTAACACTCAATGTTGATGAGGCTTACCGACTTCAAGTTACCAATAATAAAATTACAGTTGAGGCTGTTTCTCAAAAAGGTGTTTACTGGGCAATTCAGACTCTTCGTCAGTTAAAGAGTGGGAATGGGAAGAAAGCCTGTTTCGATGGTTGTCTGATTACGGATTGGCCGTCCTTTCGCATTCGCGGTTTTCTGCAGGATGTAGGACGGAGTTACATTTCACTGCCTGAACTAAAGAAGGAAATAGCAATACTTTCCCGCTATAAGATTAATGTTTTTCATTGGCATCTTACCGAGAACCAAGCGTGGAGACTGGAAAGTAAAGTCTATCCTGCACTAAATGATAGTGCTAATGTTACTCGTATGAAAGGAAAATATTACACGTTGAACGAGGCGAAAGAACTGGTCTCTTTCTGTAAACAGCACAACGTGATGTTGATTCCTGAAATTGATATGCCGGGACATAGTGCGGCTTTTGTACGTACTTTTAAATGTGATATGCAAAGCCCGGAAGGAATGGTGATTCTTAAACGATTGGTGGATGAAGTTTGTGAAACGTTTGACGTGCCTTGGTTGCATATTGGTACGGATGAAGTGCAGTTTACCAATAAGAATTTTGCTCCTGAAATGGTGGCTTACGTTCGCTCAAAAGGAAAGAAAGTTATTTCCTGGAATCCCGGCTGGAAGTATAAACCGGGTGAGATTGATATGACTCATCTTTGGAGTTACCGGGGAAAAGCTCAGGAAGGTATTCCTGCTATTGATTCCAAGTTTCATTATCTGAACCACTTTGATACGTTTGGAGATATTGTGGCACTTTATAACAGCCGCATATACAATCAGACACAGGGAAGTGAAGATATTGCGGGAGGTATCATGGGGATTTGGCACGACCGATTGGTGGTTCCCGAGCAAAACATGATACTCGAAAATAACTTTTATCCAAACATGCTGGCTTTTGCAGAACGCTCCTGGTTGGGAGGTGGCTCGGAATATTTTAATGGAAACGGTGTGGTACTTCCAAAGGAAGATACAAAAGAGTTTAAAGAATTTGCCGACTTTGAGCGAAGGATGATCTGGCATAAGGAACACTCTTTTAAAGGTTACCCGTTTGCTTATGTAAAGCAGACTGATGTGAAATGGAATATTACTGATGCTTTCCCTAATGATGGTGATCTGACAAAGGTTTTTCCTCCGGAACATGAGTTGAAAGCAAGTTATCTCTATAATGGAAAAGAGTACGGAATTCGTCAGGCTACAGGTGCAGGTATTTATTTGCGGCATGTATGGGGAACGTTTGTTCCTGCATTTTTTAAAGATCCCAAAGAAAACTCTACGGCTTATGCCTGGACATGGGTATGGTCTCCAAAGAAACAAGATGTAGGATTATGGGTGGAGTTTCAGAACTATAGCCGGTCGGAGATGGATTTATCGCCTCTTCAAGGAAAGTGGGATTATAAAGGAAGTCGCATCTGGCTCAATAATAATGAAATTAAACCTCCGGTTTGGGCGGCTACCCATAAGGAAAAGAGTAATGAAATACCTCTGGGTAATGAGAACTGCGTGGCACGTCCTCCTTTAATGGTACACCTAAACAAGGGATGGAATAAAGTTTTCCTGAAACTCCCTGTAGGGAAATTCTCTTTACCGGAAGTTCGATTGATTAAGTGGCAATTCACTGTTGTATTTGTTACTCCTAATGGAGATAAGGCTGTAGATGGATTAATCTATTCACCTGATAAAACGAAACGATAAACTTATAGTAATGAAAAAGATAATTTTATTTGCATTAATTATTTTAGCATTTACGTCCGTATCTGCTCAGAATAGAAAATATTCTACCTTCTATGAGCAACGTGCTACTCTGTTTGATGTGCTGCACACCTCGCCCAAAGATATTATCTTTCTGGGCAATAGTATTACAAATGGCTGTGAATGGGCTGAATTATTTGATAATCCGCATATAAAGAATCGTGGAATAAGCGGGGATATCTGTGAAGGTGTATATGATCGTTTGGACCCGATTCTAAAAGGAAAACCTGCTAAGTTGTTCTTACTAATAGGTATCAATGACGTTGCCAGAGGAACTTCTGCCGATAGTATTGCAGGAAGAATCAAACGTATTATTGAAAAGATAGAATCCGATTCGCCCCGTACTAAAATTTATTTGCAGAGTGTGCTTCCGGTAAGCGATGTGTATAACATGTTTCAGTCACATACTTCCCGGGGAAAAGTAGTGGTGGATATAAACAGCAGATTGGTTGAGCTGGCAAAAGAGAAAAAAGTCTTTTATATTGATCTATATTCTCATTTTGTAGACAAGGCAACTGGTAAAATGCGTTCGGATTTATCGAATGATGGACTTCACTTGCTTGGTAAAGGCTATCTGCTATGGTGCGATTTGATTAAACAGTATGTAAATTAATTATATGGCAAGATGATGAAAAAGATTTTTTTATTCTTATTCTTTACGTGTACAATCTCTCTTTTTGCCAAGGAGAAAATAAAGGTTGCTTGTGTGGGAAATAGCGTAACTTATGGTTACTTGCTCCCGGACAGGGAAGTTAATGCTTATCCATTCCAATTACAGAAAATGCTTGGTGCCGATTATGAGGTGGGAAACTTTGGGAAAAGCGGAGCAACGCTTCTGAATCATGGACACCGTCCGTATATGCAGCAGGAAGAGTTTCGTGCTGCAATGAATTTTGCAGCCGACAGAGTTATTATTCACTTAGGGTTGAATGATACTGATCCCCGCGACTGGCCAAACTACCGTGATGAATTTATAACTGATTACCGGGCTTTAATAGATTCTTTCCGCAGTGTAAATCCAAAGTGTAAGATCTGGATTTGCAGATTGTCACCTATTACACATCTTCATAAACGCTTTCGCTCTGGTACCCGCGACTGGTATGGTCAGATTCAGCAGGCAATTGAAAATATTGCGGCCTATGCAAACGTTGGGCTGATTGACTTTGAGGAAGGACTTTTTAATCGTCCTGATCTTTTTCCTGATGCCCTTCATCCTAATGTGGAAGGCGCAGGAATATTGGCGAAAACTGTTTATTCTACTCTTACCGGGAATTATGGAGGTCTGCAAATGCCGATGGTCTATTCTGATAATATGGTTTTGCAGCGGGATATACCTCTTAATATCTCTGGTATTGCTGATGCCGGTGAGAAGGTGACTATAGAGATAAATGGTCAGAAGCAAACAACCAAAGCAGGCGAAAATGGTAAATGGAGCATAACTCTTAGTCCGCTGAAGGCTGGTGGCCCATATACATTGGGTATTCGTGCGAAGAGTAAATCATTGCTTTACAAAAATGTATTGGTTGGTGAGGTGTGGCTTTGTTCCGGACAGTCTAATATGGCATTTATGCTTAAACAGGCAGTCACAGCAAAAGAAGATATTCCTTTAGCAAAGAACCCTAATATCCGTCTTTTCGATATGAAGCCTCGTTGGGAAACTAATGCAGTGGAATGGGATGCAAGTGTTCTCGATTCGTTGAGCCGTTTGCAATATTATAAGGATACAGCATGGAAAGAATGTACACCTGAAAATGCGGCATCTTTCTCAGCTATTGGTTACTATTTCGGGAAAATGCTGGCAGATAGTCTGGGTGTTCCGGTGGGATTAATAAACAATGCCGTGGGAGGTTCACCTTGTGAATCGTGGATTGATCGTCGCACATTGCAATACGAACTCCCTGATATGCTCGAAGATTATACGAATAATGATATGATACAGGATTGGGTTCGCGGACGGGCTGCTCTTAATGTAAAGCAAGCAAAGAATAAGTTGCAACGTCATCCTTACGAACCTTGCTACCTATTCGAAGCGGGTATTCTTCCGCTTGCGAAATATCCTATTAAAGGTGTGGCATGGTATCAGGGGGAATCGAATACCCACAATATGGAACTCTATGAAAAGCTATTCCCTATGATGGTGAATAGCTGGCGGAAAAACTGGAACAACTCCACTCTTCCTTTTATCTATGTGCAACTTTCAAGTCTGAACCGCCCAAGCTGGCCTTGGTTCCGTGATGCTCAACGAAGACTGATGGATGCTGTTCCAAACACATATATGGTAGTTTCAAGTGATAAGGGAGATTCTTTAGATGTTCATCCAAGGATGAAAAAAGAGATAGGTGAACGCGCAGGGCGCTGGACTTTAAACTGTGTTTATAGCAAGGAGAATGTTACTCCTTCCGGACCGTTGTTCCGTTCGGTGTCATTCAAAGAAGGAGCAGCTTACATCACATTTGATTATGCTCACGGACTTTCTTCTTGTGACAATAAAGACCTGCGCACTTTTGAAATTGCCGGAGCTGATAACGTTTATTATCCAGCTAAGGCGGAAATTGTTGGAGATATAGTTAAAATATGGTCGGATAAGGTTGAAAAACCTGAATCTGTTCGCTATGGCTGGCAACCTTTTACCCGTGCTAATTTAGTAAATAGTGGAGGTTTGCCTGCTTCCACTTTTCAAAGTAAATAATTAATAAACAAATAAGAATGAAAAACAGTAAGATTTACCCTTGGGTAGTTGTTGGCCTGTTGTGGGTTGTAGCTTTGTTGAACTATATGGACCGACAAATGCTTTCTACTATGCAGCAAGCAATGAAAGTTGATATTATAGAGCTGAATAAAGCGGAAGCTTTCGGCGCTTTGATGGCTGTATTCCTTTGGATATATGGTATCATGAGCCCGGTTGCCGGAATGATAGCCGATAGATTAAATCGTAAATGGCTTCTTGTAGGAAGTTTGTTTGTTTGGTCGGCAGTAACATTCCTGATGGGATTTACAGAAAATTATTCTCAACTTTATGTATTGCGTGGTTTAATGGGTATCAGCGAGGCTCTATATATACCTTCTGCTTTATCATTAATAGCCGACTGGCATCAGGATAAATCACGCTCATTGGCTATTGGTATACATATGACCGGCCTTTATACCGGGCAAGCCATCGGAGGATTTGGTGCAACCGTTGCTGCGGCTTTCTCCTGGCAAAGTGCTTTTCATTGGTTTGGTATCATTGGAATTATATATTCTTTGATTCTTATTTTCTTCTTGCATGAAAATCCTAATCACATTAAGGTGAAAAAGATAACTTTGAAAGATGCAGGAGAAAAAACTCCCGTTTTCAAAGGATTATCCTTATTATTCAGCAATATTGCTTTCTGGATAATCCTGATCTATTTTGCAGCTCCTAGTCTGCCGGGATGGGCCACTAAAAACTGGCTGCCTACTCTTTTCTCCGAAAACTTAGGATTACCAATGTCACAAGCGGGGCCGATATCAACATTTACCATTGCTGTTTCATCTTTTATTGGTGTTATTGTGGGTGGTATTGTTTCAGATAGATGGGTTCAGAAGAATATTCGCGGACGTGTCTATACCGGTGCAATTGGTTTGGGACTGACCATCCCTTCATTGCTCTTACTTGGATTTGGGCATAGTTTTGTAGGTGTAATTGGTGCAGGATTGTTATTTGGCGTTGGTTATGGTATGTTCGATGCCAACAATATGCCAATTCTCTGCCAGTTTGTTTCTTCAAAACATCGTGCAACAGCTTATGGAATAATGAATATGGTTGGAGTGTTTGCCGGCGCTTCAGTTACTCAGCTGCTGGGAAAATGGACAGATGGCGGTAATCTGGGATTAGGCTTCTCCATGTTAGGAGGTTTTGTTCTGGTTGCATTAATATTGCAGTTGTCATTTCTTAAGCCAAAAACAGATAATGTGGATTAATAAGTAATCAATAAAACTAAGAATTTATGATAGTATCTAATTTGCAGAACAGTAAAAGGATAGAATCGCTTCATCCACTTTTCCCTAAACTCTTTGATTATGTGAAATCACACGATTTATTAAATGCAGAGCTAGGTCGTATTGAAATTGATGGTGACAACTTGTTTATCAACAATGTGAATCCAACTTGTTTGGCACGTGATAAGCAGGTTCTGGAATTGCATCAAGATTATATTGATGTGCATATCTTGCTCGAAGGTAAAGAAACTATAGGTTGGAAAGCAACTGAAGATCTGAAAGAGGAAACTAAAGCTTATAGTAAAGAAGGTGATTGTGCTCTTTATTCAGATACTCCAACCACTTATATTGATATTAATCCGGGTGAGTTTGTCTTGGTATACCCGGAAGATGCTCACGCTCCGGTTATTGGAGAAGGTAAAATCAGAAAGCTGATTGCAAAAGTAAAAATCTGATTGAACTCTCATAAAACTTATATAATCATTAAAAAGAGTTCATCCGTAAATCCAATCCGCATATATCTTTGATTTGTGTGGATTGGATTTTATTATATACCTCTTATTGTATTTTAATAATATGGAGCTCTCTTTTTATTATTTTAATTGCAAGGGAAAATAAAAAGCATTTATTTTGCAAGATATTGTTAATGTAGCCCCTAAAATATTAATAGATTTTATAAATACCATGAGAAATAATATTAGAACTACAATTATTCTTGCTATAATGCTTAGCTGGATTGGGAAACCTTTCTCTGCTTTAGCCAGCATAGATTCGTCTTCACCGGTAGATTACGTCAATCCTTTGATTGGCAGTCAGTCTACTTACGAGTTATCAACCGGTAATACCTATCCTGCCATAGCACTTCCCTGGGGAATGAACTTTTGGGTTCCTCAAACAGGTAAGATGGGGGATGGATGGGCCTACATGTATACGGCCAACAAGATTCGGGGTTTTAAGCAAACTCATCAACCTAGTCCGTGGATAAATGATTACGGT